>JACCEC011220157.1_pt1 | contig 29476 bp, 19 predicted proteins | sample 7450121 | NCBI WGS metagenome assembly JACCEC01 (sample SAMN15323455, study PRJNA562643) | freshwater metagenome | isolation source: river surface water | place: USA:Blue River Watershed | collected 2017-08-18 | reverse complement strand
GCGACCCCGTACGACATGCCTAGTTCCTCTACGTATGTCTCGAGGGAGCCTCGGTTTGCTTGGCTGAATGATACCTCCGGCTTGTAGGTCTTCATAGAGATACCCTTCATCGCCAGGATGTCGGACGGGTCATCGTAAATAAGGACGTCTGGTTTCTCCCTATTTCCAGGTTTCTTCGCTTTGAAATTACCGTACCCCTCGGTGTCGCAGCATTCTTCCACGATCCAGACGCAGTCAGGGTCGCGATTATTGATCCGTTCAATAAGTGCCTGCTCAGCGTCCAGGCCACGATGAGCGGCTTCCGACTGGACCGATGAGAGCTTATCGTCGATTTCGAAGGAAAGGCGCTCGGTTAATTTCCTGAATCGGCTCCAGTCGGTGGACTCTGCGAGGACTTTGCGAGGATGGATCTGGATTTGAAGGTGATCTTTAATGGATGTGTCTCCGGCGAAAAGGCCTCCACCATATCGTTTTAGCGTTATGCCATGGCCTATCTGTATTTGTCTGGCACCTTGGCTTGATGGATGCACGTCGGTGGTGAAGACGGATTGTAGTAGGTCGCTGGCTGCAACATAGCTCCATCCCTTATCGGCCGGCTTCTTTTTGTCGCGAAATGCGAATAGGTTCACACGGACGACCCCGATTCTTTTCCCATTAACAATCACGTCGTCTCCTCTTCCGAGTAGCCCGCGCTCAAGCAGGCTTTTTCTATGACTTCTTAGGTATCGAAAGAGTTTGGCCTGATTTTCCAGGCTGAGATCTCTGAAGTAAGCGTAGCCCTTTTCTAATTCTGCATCATGGCTGTAGTCGCTTTTCTTTGCGTCTTCAGGTTTTATAGTTCCAGTGAAAAGCTTAAGGATTCGAATCATTTCGTCGGGTAGATCCTGATCTTTGCGATAGGAATCGACGGGTTTTCGTTCTACTTGGTTTCCGCCACCGGTCCCGGCGCTGATGACGGCGATGGCTACGGTTACATCAGATCCGTTGAATGAAACCTGCAGGTCGCTTTTCAGGCTACCTTTGACCTTAAACGCTCTTTTAACGGTTACGCCGAAGTTTGCAGGAAGCTCGCGATCTATGGTTCTGACGACGCTATCACAGGCGTAGAGAAGGGCAGGGTCTCCAGACTTTAGAAGTGAAAGGAGCTGATCTACCGCGTCAGCACCTCTTTCTGCATTACTTGGGTCCTCTACCATCTAGTGTATTGTTCCTAGATGGCCCCCTCAGTCAACGCCGCTTAGAGCTCTTAGGTTTCGGCAGCCAGTACCGCTGGATCTCGGAGAAAATGGCTTCGACTACGTTCACGACGACGCTGTTTCCGAATTGTTTGTAGCGCTGAAGCAACGGTACGTCACTTGTGCTCACGTTCATCCCATTAAATCCCATCGCTCTTGCGCATTCGGTAGGAGTGAGTTTTCGGACCCGGCCGTCGACGTAGTATGCGCCGGTCTTTGAGGCGGCGCCGCCTCCGTAAGCCGAAAAGGTGATCGCATGTCCGTTCGTCGAGTAGATGCGCTCCCCTTGCCCTCCTTTACCCATGACTCCGATTCTTATGGGTTTGGTCGCCTCCTCGGTCTCATCATTTTTCAGTTTAATATCATCACGGTCTTCGGTGAGTTTTGGCCTGAAGTCGGATCTGGCCAAGGTGATTTTAGCTAAAAGTTCTTCGCCAATTTCGCTCTCCGGCTGGATGTCCTCGTGGAGGTATTTTTTCGGATACTTACGCACGTTCGGCAGGTTCTGTAGGAGATCGATCCATTCTGACCATTTGATTAGGTCGTCCTCAGCTAGATCTCTTCTGACTGCTACGATATAGATGCGCTCTCGTTTGGTCGACGCGCCGAAGTCGCTGGCATTTAGTACCGCGTGGGAGACACGATAACTTACTTTTCCGTTCGTTTCCGCGGCCATCTTCTGCTCCAAACTGTACTTGATGGCCCTGAACGTATTACCGTTGTCGTGACGGGCGAAGTTCTTTACATTTTCGAGGAAAAGCACCTTGGGTTTGTGCTGCTTTGCGATCTTGTAGATCTCGAAAAACAGCGTGCCTCTCGGGTCTTTGAACCCTTCCTGCTTGCCGGATATGCTGAACGCCTGACAAGGGAAGCCGCCGCAAAGCACATCATGCTTGGGGATGGTGTTTATCGTCTCTTCGCTCTCAGTGATCTTGGTGATATCCCCGAACGGCACCTGGCCGAAGTTTATGAAGTAGGCCCTCCGGGCGTACTTGTCCCATTCACTCGTGAACACGCAATTACCTTTGACCTTTTGTCCAGCTAGGCGAAAGCCGCCGATGCCGGCAAATAGGTCAATGAAGGTGAAGTGGGGCTTGCGTGGGTCCTTGAATGCTACCTTGGGTTTGGCGAAGGGCTTGGGTACGGTCGACTCGCCTTTCTCCGTCGTAAATGTTGCCCTGTAAAGTTGGGGGTGGCGTGCCTTATGCGTCAGGCGTGCGAGGTCGTCCAAGTCAAAGCCGCCTTCCCAGGGGTAGATGGGTGTCTGTATCGCGCGCTTTTTAGCCATGGAAGTATACTGAACACCTGCACACTATGCATTTCGAGTCAAGTTGATCATCGAGAAGGCGGCCTGTAATGCCTGATATGGTGTTAGGGTAGTGATTACCCGGCCAGTCGCCTCCCCATGCTGGCGGCTTGATCATCCCTGATTCAGTTCTGCCCCTTGTTGTGTTCGATCAGATAAGCTAGCTCCTCGCCTTCTTAATGCTGGCCGTCGGCATCATGTGAAGGCTTTGCGGAGATATGGTCTGCGGGTTGGCGCATTGACGGTCCTTGGCCTAAGTTGACATCGCCCAATTGATGGGGATAAACAATTCTTCTAGTATGTCGTCACAGCCCCCCTCTGCTGCCCTCAAACTTTACTTCCCTGATTCCGGCGGCGGTCCTAATGTGGGCCCTAGTGATGCCGGTGCGGAGCATTTTGCAGGGAACCTCATGGCTCACCTGGCCAGAGAGTGCGCCCAAAATGCTATCGATGCCCGCAAGGGTGATGGACCGATCACGCTCAAGTTCAATCTGGCTCAGGTGAAGGCCAAGGAAATTCCTGAGTTTAAAGGCGGATTGAATGACGCCTGGGATGCGGCCTTTAAATGGTGGGGCGACAAGGGCAGGGCATACCCTAATGTATTCAAGCCGGCCGCGGCAGCAAGATCTCAGGACGTTGTGCCTGTGCTGATTATCTCTGATTCAAACACCAAGGGTTTGGAGGGTATTAGCGATAACAACGACGAGAGTGGCGGATCATGGACGAATCTCGTGAAGTCGACTGGCGTAGCTAATAGCAGCAAGGGAGCCGGTGGCGCGTTCGGCATCGGCAAGATGGCGCCGTTTGCGTGCTCGGCATTAAGAACCGTCTTTTACCAGACACGCTCCAAGGATGGTTGGGGGTTCCAGGGCGTCGTACGTCTCATGACTCATCGCGATGCCAATACTGGGCGTAAACTGCAGGCTTTCGGCATGATTGGCCTTAAGGGCAAAGATCCCGTTGAAAAGTGTGAGATTTCTATTCCCGTGACGTCGAGGGAGATGGTTCCTGCTGCGTTCCGGGACCATCGAGATAAGGGCACGTTCGGAACCGATATCTTCGTGGTAGGTTTTGTCGGTGGAGAAGATTGGAAGCTTCACGTCAAGGCTGCGCTGATCACTAATTTCTTTCCCGCCATTTTTGATGGATACGCTGTTTTTGAGGTAGATGGAGACAAGATCAGTAAAGAAACGATTATTGATGACCTTTCTGCCCTGAAGAAGGTGGCGCTCGGCTCCGGGCTTGATGACCTTGTCCGACAGCTTGAGCATACTTATTGGTATATCAAAGCCCGGGAGGCCTCTGTTGATGGGCCGAAAAGCTGGATTCTGGATAAAGGACTCGAAACTTTTGGCGAGGTTCGCATCGGCATCGTCCAGGCGACCAAGGACCAGATCAAGGTGCACGGCCAATTGCCTGGACGTTGCTTCATGTGCCGTAGCAATCGGATGCGCATCTTCACGAAGCCTTACCAACTTACCTTCCCGTTCGCCGCCTTCATGATCTGTGATCACAAAGACGGGAATGAGTATCTGCGCCGTCTGGAGCCGCCTACCCATACGGCTTGGGAGAAAGACCGCGACAAATCACCACGGCACGAGGTCTTCTCTGAGCTCAATAAGATCTACCAATGGATCAGAGATGAGATTGCAAAGCTCGCGCCTCCGGTCAGCGACGAAGCTTTGACATTGGAGTCAGTAGCAAAAGCCATCAAAGGCCTTAACCTAAAGGAGGAAGACGGCGGGAAGGATGATGGCAATGACGCGGACAGCCTTATTAAGACGGGCGTCAAAAGGTCACCCTTTGTGCGTGTGACATATCGTGACGATTCGATCAAATTACCGAACGAGACGAAGCGCGGCGGTACGATGATCAAGAAGATGAAATCTATCGATGCAGCCTCATCCTTCTTTTACCGAGGCGATTCACGATATGTCGTCAGGATCACGCCCGATAAGGCAGTGACATTTAAAGGTGAAGAAATCCTTCGGATTTCAGCTATTAACTTTAACGGATCTCCCGACGAGATCGCCTTTAAAATCGTCAGTCCAAGGCCTGCTGATGCAAAGGCTATCGAGATGGCCGAATTCACACCTGTGACGCGATCTGCGGATGACAAATACGCATCTGTATATATTCCTGCCGGCCACAAAGGTGATATTGCTTTCGTCATTGAGACCGAAATTGCCCTTCTCAGCTTAACGGCGCAGCTGCTTGCTCCTGCCGTTGCTCCTGTCTTGGCTGGCGTGGACAAGCCTGAGGAGAAAACCGCAAAGCGTAAGACACGTAAATCTAAATAAGTCATGCCAAGCATTCCCTATCCCGTTCTGTGCCCGGTCGGACTCTTTGATGAAGAAGAGCCTGGACGTACTTTTGAATTTAACCCTGAACTATACGGCGTCATCGATTTAGACGGGGTTCCGAGCGAATCCGCGCGAATCTTTAACTTCACGATCACTTTCAAGAACGACTGCCTTGCCGGGTATATTCGAGCCAAGAAGGCGAAGATGTCACTGATCATTGAAGCCAAGACTAGCCTTGTTCGGCATGCGATCGAACTCGAACTCGGCGAGGCTGAATTCTCAAAAGGACAATTCACGCATGGTCCTGTTGATCTCGACGCACTAGGGATCGCGCTGCCTGCCGAGGCTACGGTCTATATCGCCAGCACTGACAAGATTGCGAAGTACGTCCTCCCCGGCGCCCCCGCTTCCATGGGCTTTAATGACGGCATCGATCTGCCTAAGGGTGCCATCTTGGGGTATTCTATGGTGCTGCCGCTTTTGCCGCGCCTGGAGAAGGCTTCGTCAATCATCGAGATAAAGCTTAAGGAGGACCTCGCTGCTTCAGCCTCCCCGCTCATCCAATACACGGAGTCGGACAAGATCCGGGTATTCCTAGACCCTAGGTCCTATGGCGTATTCGGTAATTTAAAGGACAATGATTCCGCAGGGCCGATCCTGACCTACTCGTTGGTTATGCCGGCGTTGATCCAAGCCGTCACCGTCGTGATGGCTGACAAGGGGGAGCATTTTGATGAAGCTGTCGCTTCGCGTCACTGGTTCCTTAGCTTGGAGGCAGCGATTGATGGCCTGAGGGAGAAGGGGGACGTCCACAATCAATCTATTCCGTACGAGGTGGCCCATTTGATAATGAAGGAACATCTGAACCTGTCTGGTGCTCTTCTTAACATCCCCATCGCTACCCAATCTAACGACGAATGAAAATTCTTTCCAAGCAAGGCCATCGCGATGCCTCTCTTCACTTGATCGAACTTTGTAAGGAGCTAAGCTCCCAAAAAAGCAAAGATCGGGACAAGCTTGCGTTGGTCTCCAGCGATTCTTTGTGTTCTAAGGTCGTTTCTCAAACGGCTTGGTGGAGGGATGCCTCTCCGGTGATCAAATCTCAGGATGTTGACTTGACACGGTTGTCTGCGCTCCGGCTTGTCGAAGACGACAAGAACCTGAGCGACTTCCGAGCCTCTTTGGCTCTTTATGAGGTTTTGGGCGGTTTGCCTCCCGCGGCATCAGTCGACTGGACTCTCTGGTCTGGATTGGCTTTTGGTCCCTGCTCTGAGTATATGAAAGCCCGCTGGCATGTCCCGGTACCGGTTGCTGCCGATCCAGATGATGCTTCTTTGATTCCGGATATCTTAAATGAAGGCGACCAGGAAGATGAGGTTGAGAGTAAGCCTAAGAAGCCTCGTGATCCCGTTAGCCGAGCTCGTGGTATTCTTCTTCAACGCTGGATTGGTCGGGGTGCTGGTACTACGGCGCTTACACGTCATGGAGTTGGCCGTTTGTGGTGGATTGCCAGGGTTGCTGAGATGGCATCAAGAGAGCAGCAGGCTGGGGGCAAGACCATGACTCATTATCTTCGTATCCTTTTCGCGGACCAGAACATCCAGTGGAGTATTGTTCTTCGTCGCTACGGCGCCATGTCTAGATTGGTGAGCGTGTTGCTCGATAAGATTGCTGCCGATTATCTTGATAAATCCGTAGCTGAAGACCGTCCGTATCGCTTAGCTAAAGGATGTTCCATCAATGAGGTTAAGGCGTTCACCAAGTTGCTAAATACCTCGGCCGGCGGATCTCTGTATGACCTGAAAGACTACGCTGACATGGCTCATGACGTGGTTCATTTTCAGGAAATGGCCCGAATTTCTTAATCCCAAAGTCGGAGTTGGGTGTTTAATCTTTAGTGCCAACACGAATTTTCATTTGATTGAACTAACGTCCAAGTCTTCCGACTGGCGATAAAGCATGCTTACTTGATTAAACTTAACGCGAAACTGGCTGCGCCTATGTGTCTTATGTGTGATACGGTCCAACTTGATACCCGGATCGTAGTAGACAGCGCCAGACGCTAATCCTTGTAGCAGCAGGGTGGGGTCGGTGCTTCGGCAAAGCTTGATGTCTTTGCCGTAACGGTACTTAGGACGGTCTGATTCACGGTCTGCTTCAGCCGGTACATATGCGGCTTTATTGTGTTTTCTGCACCAGTGGGTCAGTATCTTCCTGAAACTCCATGATGCGGCGATATCATCGCTGGAAGACACCAGAGCGACGCAACCATTGGCATCTACGATCTTGCTAGTCGTCTTGTCGAATCCGATGACTTCTAGGCGCATGCCGGTGTCCGGATGCTCTATCCCTGCGTGATGAATGCCTTGGAAATAACTGATGTTATCTCTCTCGGTATGTGCGCCGTATCTCTCAACGAATTCTTCGACTCCATTTACGTAGGAGCCGCCGTCAGGTTCCGGTGTTAATAGGGTGATCGGGCCAGTCCCATGCCTGAGGTAGTTCGTGGTCTTGTGCTGCTTGATCTCCCACCCAAGGAAGTCGGGCTCGGAAGCGCCATTTTCTTCGACCCCGAGCTCTGCTTCGAGGGTGAGGCCTCCGCAGTTGGTACCATTGCACTCGACTACCTTTCCGCCTTTCACCAATCGTTTCGCATCAATCCAACCTTTTGCGTGGATTGATTTGAGCCTGCCGAACAGCTCAAAGTCTTCATCGGCTGCTTTGATGCGGAGCAATAGGCCTGAGATGTCGGTCATCACGCCGGCCTGAGGGAATGCCCCTTTGGTTGCGTTGAATGAACTGGTAAGGCTCGATGTCGGGGTCCCTAGATATGCCAAGACCTTGCCATTAGGGCCGACTCCTAGGAATAGGACACGCCCTTCGGCACGACCTTTCTTCTCGTTGTTAAGCCATTCCGAGGGCGCATGTCCGCATCCTCTTACGAATCCCGATAGCCTTACTTCCGGATACTGCGGGTAGAGTATGAATTTGGTGTGGGCGGCAGTAGCGATTTCTCCGTCATCGTTTATCCAGTCTAGATTTACTGAAGCTTGCAGGACTTTATCGGGAGCAACACTTGATGGGATGATCTCCCCGAAGGGGATTAGCTGAAGAACCTCGAACGATTGCCCAAGGTAGATCTGGTTCTTGGTATTGTCGTTCGGTGCTAGTTCTTTCGCATACAGCCTAGTGGCGCCAAGCTGGGCCAAGCACGATGCTAGGATCTGGACCGTTGCGAAGCTCATCTCATTCGCACTTCGCCATCTATGAATTCATATGTCCTTAGCGTCTTCATGACTCGTTCTGCGATGGCGCTGACGACGGGGACTACCACTGAGTTGCCGAACTGTTTGTAGGCGGTTGCGTCTGCACCGACTATTTTGAAGTCATCCGGATACCCCATGAGCTTACGGCACTCGTTGGGTGTGAGGCGGCGAGGGTTTTTCCCCCTCTGTTCGATGAGGATTTCAGAGCCGTCTTTGTAGTATCTTGCGCTCAGCGTCCTAGCCACTTCGTCCGGACCGACTACTTCGCAGCCAAAACCGTTCCCTGCTTCTTTGTGCTTCTTGGCGTAGTTCTGCAGGTAGTTCCACAGCTTGTCAGAAAGGGTGTATTTAGGGTCGGGATTCTTCTCGAGGATATCCTCCAAGATGGGCTTGCCGGCATTTCGCGTAACTCTCTGGCTCGCCGTCGTCGGGAATTCGAAGGGCAGGGGGTCTTTGAAGCCAACGATGAAGATGCGTTCACGATGTTGGGGTACGTACGCCTGGGCATCGATGATCTGTGTCTGGACGTGGTATCCTAGGTCACGAAGTGTGTTCATGATTATAAGGAACGTCTCTCCCTTATTATGCGACCGAAGGTTTTTAACGTTCTCCAGCACGAATGCCTTCGGCTGGTAATGGTCGATTATCTTGGCGAGATGAAAGAAGAGGTTGCCTTGTTTCTCATCCTCAAAGCCATGCTTCCTACCTAGGCTGAGTTTCTTCGACACGCCAGCTATGCTGAAGGGCTGGCAAGGGAATCCTGCGCAAAGAATGTCATGAGGGGGGATTTGATCTAACGTAAGAAGGGCAGGTGACCGTTTTAAATCGATGTACCTCGCCTTGGTAATGTCCCCGAAGGGTATGATGCCATGATTCGCAGCATATGTATTCCGGGCCTTCTCATCCCAGTCAGCAGCCCATACGCATTTTGCTCCAGCTGATTTGAAGGCATAATGAAAGCCTCCGATTCCGCAAAAAAGGTCGATAAAAGTTGGCTTGAAAGGGGGCATATCCTCATTTGAGCAGGCTTTCTGGCAAATTCCAGGCCTAAAATTCAATTTCTCCCGCTTAATGATTGATGGGTAATTCTAGGGATTTTTACTCAATGAATGAAGGTATTCAGGAAGATCTTATCCCGCAACGATGTCAGTACAACTACCCATCAGAGCGGATTTCTTGTTCCAGTTGCTGACGCCAAATCGGAGGCGTTCCCGTCCCTAGATGGCGAGGAAGGCGTAAGAGAGACACGGATTACCGTATTCGATGCTTTGGATGGAATGCGTTATCAAGGAAGGTATGTTTATTATAAATCTAAGGGGGAATATCGCGTGACGCAACTTAGGGCTCTGTTCGTGAAAAATCGTTGCGCTGCAGGTGACGAAATCAGTTTAGAGCGAATCGGTGAGAGTGAATTCGAATTTTCGTTGAAGAGAAACCAGGCACACGAACTCGTTTCTACTTCGGTTTACATTGATGAATTGTCTGACGACATACTGTCTGCGATTGAGGGTGAACCCGGCTCCATTTCCTTCAAGAGAAAGAGATGTTCCGAGCTTCGCTTAGGTGCTTTGAAGAAGTGGGGAAATCGATGCAGCTGTTGCGGCTACTCTTTTGCAGATAACTTTGATTGTCTGAGGAGGGATTGTATCGAAATACATCACCTCAATCAGCTTTCCTTTAATCCGGGGCGTTTAGTCACTATCGATGACCTTAGGCCGCTTTGCCCTAATTGCCACCGGGCTATTCATACAAGGGATCCAGCTTACACTATTACTGAATTGAAGAAGATGTACGTAGGTGGGCGCCTATTCTGAGAATAGGCTACCCAGAAGAGCAGGTTCTCGGTCCGCGAGGCGGACCATAAGACTGTGAGTCCATGTTAAGGCTGATGTGTCGGAGGAAAGAATAACTAACTGGATCAATCACGAAGTTGTCGCGCTTAGTTATAAACCCTTTACGAGGTCCAAAATTTGACTTTTAGCAGAGCTAAATATCTCGGATGCCTCCGAATCGTGATTTTCAGCCCTTTCTTTTCTTCTTTCTGGGCTTATATTCCTTCTGCACTTCGTGAGCAAAGACGAGGGTCTCGTCCATCTCCTTGGGGGAGATGATTACGGGCCAGTAGAAGGGCTTGCCGTGATCAGATTCGCCCCAGCCTTGTTCCTTGAGGCCGCTCTGTTTGACCAGGATAATACCCGGAGCGTGGGTCGCCGACTCTCGCATGCGTTCTAGGTCGGTAGAAGCGGTTTCCGGAGCGTCACTGTAGATGTTTCCTCGCTTGTATTTGCTGAGGTTACGCGTGGCGTCCCAAAGTCCAAGGGCGAGGATCCAAACTTTGCCATTCTGTTCCGGATCCTTGGATTTGTTGCTCATCATGGATAGCGCCTCCCTGGTGTGGTCCCATACGAAAAGTTCGGCATCCTTGGCCATCTCGAGGGTTGGCTCGATGGCCTTCAGGATCTTGATCGCGTCTTTTAGGTCTACCAAGAAGGGCTTGGTGTGGTCTTTTGTCGCGTTCGGATGATTCGAGAGGAGGTCGTCTACTTTCTTCACTGCCGGCTTGAGGTCTTCGTTGTTGGCGAGATCGAATCCGACCGGGAGCTCGCGGGAGTGAGACTTGTAGGTGGACAACTCAGAAAGCATGACCTTGTTCGGGCTGCAGGGTATGACGACACCGTCTTCATCCTTTGTGACGCAAACGATAGGCGCTGCGGGATCCAGTTCCAGACGCGTGCGGAGGCTTTCGTCGAACTTGTGGATCTTCACGAGGGCGTCGCGGGTCTTGGCGCCGGTGTAAAGACGTGTGAAGACTAGGTCATCTTTGTCGCGGTAGCCCATGATGCGCATGTGCTGCAAGACGGTGTCTTGTTGGAACTTCTCCGGTTCGCGTCCGTAATAGAAGCCGATGAGATTTGGGATGGTTAGGCCACGGTCGAGGACGTTGGCGCCGATGAATACCGTCATCAGGTTGCTCAGGGTAAGTTCACCGGTGTGGGGGTTCAGTAGGGCTTCCGTGTCTTTATCCGAATTAACGACGATCGGCTGAACGAAGCCTGCTCGGATCCATGCCTTGGCGGAAAAGACTACCGTGTCTTTGGGCGGTATCGCGAAGTTCTGTTTTGCCGTGTCGGCTGCGATCATCGCGTAAGCGTCTTCAAGGAGAATGTCTGCTTCTGGTGAGCCATTCTTCACCCAGTCGTTGAGCGTGTCTAAAATCTTTCGGACTAGTTTCTCTTGCCACTCGTGGGCTATCTTGCCGATCTGTGTGTGGATCAGGAAACTATATTTCTTCCGGGCTTCGCCCCGCTTTTCTTGGGTGAGCTGCAGTATGCTGGATCCCACGATGAAGCTGCAGATGGAATCTCTGAGCGCTTTGGAGTTCTTGGACGTCATCACCTCGGCGACTTTGAGTCTGCCGTGGTTCTTCTCGCTCCCAACGGCGATAAGCTCTCCATCGCTGACGTGCCTAAGGGTGTAGTACGACGAATGCTTTTCATTTGAGATATCACCGAAGAAATACTCTGAACCGACATAACCTTCACCTGTTGGTACGAGCGAAGTGAAGATCGGGCGCATGGGCTTGAAGCGTTTATCGGGGGTCTTGATCTCTACCGGCTGGAGGTAGAGGCAGTAGGGGGTCGCAGTGACCTGCAGGAATGAACTATCGGTTCGGATGTCACGAACATCGTTGATCTGGGAAGGGATTGTCGTCGGTATGCCGTTCTTGAACGAGACGCTGACGTTATCGGCTTCATCGTCGATGATGAGTAGTCGCTTCTGCTTAAGTTCGCCGTCCAACGTGTTGTTGAATAGGTTTAGCAGGTGGTCCAGGTTGGTCTTTTCCTTCTTCACGACTAGCACGATTTTCTGACTCGCCTGATAAGGCGTCAGCCCGTTGTCCTTTACGTCCATGATGTCCGCCGCAAAAAGCTGGTCCTTGGCGACAAACTCACCGAAGTCACGATTGACACGCTTGAGCGTCTGGAGCGCCAGCGGGACGTTGTTCTTCGTAAGAATGATCACGACGTCGTAACTGTTATCGAAGGCCAGCGCCATGATGCCTTCGAATGTGCGCGTCTTACCGGACTGAATCTTGCCCAGCAGCATGGCGGGCCGGCGAGTGTCGGCGGTGTTGGCCAGAAGCTGGCCGACGGTCTTGGTGATGCAGTCAGTGTGTTCCGGCCCGTAATTCTGGCTGACCTTGAAGCGAGGGAAGAACGTGCCGTCGAGCCTGGGCTGGGTGAATGGGATGGTGGTCATGATGTTATTTTTGTAGGCCAATCAGGTTGTTGATGGAGTCGGTGAAGAGTTGTTGGTAGTTGAAGCGTAGGTCGCGATTGAAATGCATGAGCTCGTTCCTACGTTCGCGGATATTGGAGATAATCTTGCTCACTGTTTCGGGGTTTCCGTGCAAGGAGAGCTCTTTGAAGAGTTTTTTGTAGATCGTCTCGAAATGATTGAGTTCCAGCTTCTTCAGGCTGGTGAATTTATGCTTCTTATTTCGTTTCAGATATTCTTTCGCTTTCTTGCGGAGAGCGTTTTCGACGGCCTTGTCCTTTTGATCGTTGATATGCTTGAGGATATCCTCCGCGTACTCCGTCAGCATTTCCATGAAGACCGGGGCCATTTCCTCTCCGAAGCTGCCGCCGATGGTGTCATCGATGATGTGGTTGGCTATTCCGGATTTCTCGATCTGCTTACGCAGTTGCGCCTCGATGATGCCTAGTTGGTAGTATGGGAAGAGGTGATGGGTGGTTAGGTAGGCGTCGATCTCCTCTTTGTTGAGAGCGCCTATGACATGACCGTTGTCGTCGGTGATAGCCATGACTCCCGTGATCTTGTAGTAATGGTCTGTGAGCTGCTCCTCGGCGGAGGCATATGTGATGTGGGACTGCATCGCCATCGTGTCCCTGAGTTCGACCTTATCGCCTTTCTTGCCTAGTCCTATGGCGTACGATTTCCAGGTAATGATGCCCGCGATCTTTTTGAACACAGGTTTCTGATGTTTGTCGTAGTCGGTTTCATCTATCACTAGGACTAGGCCTCTGCTCCCTGATTCAAGGAGTTTGCCGTAGCCTCCGTCGGTTCTTTCATCCCTTGGGGTCAATATGGTCGGAGCTAAGGTTGCGTTTGGGAGTTCGTTGATTCTGCCGGTGATAAGCTCGTGAGCGGCTCCGATTGACGTTTTGACGTATGCCGATGTCGGCTGTGTGTGCGTCTTTGTGAAGCGAAAACTCTTGGCTGCCATGCACGCCTGGATTTCAGCTGCGGTCTTTCCGTCGAGGGGTGGTATGGTTGCTAGGCCGAGCTTCTTCAGGTCTCTGCATACGACTTTTTTGACGTCGGCAGTAAGCCTGTTGATCTGAATGCTGCTTGAGTAATAACCGAGCAGGTCCGCCTTTGATATCTCGATGGGCTTGCCTATGGATTTAAGCTCTTCCGCGATTCGAGCCAGGTTTGGATTCGTTTCAGGCGCCGCAGTTTCGCCGTACTTAATGTCTAAAATCTTTGCTTGGGTGAACGCCTTTTTCTCGATCAAGGTCTTTCCTGAGATCGGAGGGATCGTCGTTAATCCGAGGTTGTTCAATTCACGAATGATAAGGTATTTTGCGTCATCCGTGAGTTTGGTGATCTTAATCGGTTCCGAGAAGTAACCTGCCAGCTGTTCTTTGGTGATTTTCTCTGTTGATCCTGAATTTTTAAGCCTCTCGGCTAATTCAAGGAAAGCCTGAGATGGCTTATTCTTAAGGTATCGGTTTGCCATAAAGTTACATTATTTGGCGCAGTGCTGCTTCGGCTGGTATGCCTCCATTGATCAGTTTATGCACAGCCCGGTGGCAGCAGGGGCAGAGCATAGCGAAATCCTCGGGCTTGGTTGCGCGGACGCCGCGCGAAAGCGGGATGCGGTGGTGTGCCTCGATCAGGTCTAGGCCTCGGTAGTCGTCTTCCGGCACGCATGCGCAGGCTTCGCAGGTAAGCTTTCCGGTCTTGGAGCGCTTGCGGGCAAGATCCTTGGCCAATCTGGCCGCATTCCCGTCACGCTCAGTTCTAAGGTGCGTCCGGAGGACTTTGCCCCCTTCGGTATACTCTAGGTCCTGAGGGGCTTCATCTCCGCCTGGTCGGCTGCCGGAGGGCAGGGGGGCATCGATGAACTTAAGCAGGATGGGGAGAAGATCCTCTTTCTTGGTGACTTCCCGGAAGAGTAGGTTGTCTCCTTTGCCGATACGGAAGGCGTTCTGCCCCTTTCGGATGGCTCGCCATTCCACGCCCAGCTTGTGCAGGCCCTCCTTGATTAGGCTCGCTCGGGTATAACGTTGTCCAGCCCTTCGGTGATACCCCTGGGTGATGACCCCCCAGGCGTGAAGGTGTCGATTCTCTGATTCGAGGAAGATGACGTCGCCCACGTTGGCCTCGTGGGCCATGCGCCAGACCTGAGCCCCGAAAAGGGCGCCATAAGGAGGGAACAGGGAGGTGGCCTTGCCGGCTCTACGGGAGCCCTCCAACGTCAGGGGGAGGGGGTCAAAGTCGGCCGGCGAGAAGCTGTACCCTTCGTTGCCGAGCTGGACCTCCGGCGAGGGGCAAAGCGCGTTGGCATCCGGCCAAGCCTTGGCCAGCCAGTACTTTCGCCCGACGGTCGATGAAGGGGGGTGCTTCATGGTCTGATGCTTTCTACCCCTCCGCCTTTCGTAGTCCACCGGTAAAAACATAAATCCATAAGAATCATATTGATCGGACTTCAGCCAGTGAGATCCTTGCTGGATGCCCCCCAAGACCAGCGAATCGATCGATATCACGCCGGACCCTTCCATGATGGAGGATATCGGTTCGGCAAACTATACCCTCTACCAGGCCATCAACGAGTTGTTGGCTAATACTTTCGACGCACGACATAGGGACGCCTCCGGCAAGGCAATTCCGGTGCGTGTAGATATCGATATCGTAGCCGGAAAGAGCGTGATGGTTTCCGATACTGCCACGGGAATGAAAAAGGAGATTCTCGCCAAGGCTCTTACCCTTGGTTTCAAGATGGATCGGCTCCACGGTTCCCGAGCCCGTAAAGGATGGTATGGACTTGGGATGAAGACCGCCGCGGCAAGCCTAGGCCGAAAGTGGGAGATTTGGACTCGTAACGCCGAGGAAAAAAAAGATTACTACGCCTGTTTCGATCTTGAGGAGTTTAAGACACGCTGGACCCGATCTGCCAGTGAGCTTTGGAAGATACAGCTTGAGACTTTGGACCGCTCCGAAGCGTTTCCCCTTGGTAACCGGAAGTCGGGTACCGTTATTCGCGTTACGGACGTTCGAGATCCCAATCCGGACATTGTCGTGCTCGAGGAACATGTCGGGGCTGCCTATCGGGTTGAGATTAAGACCAACTCAGACCTGATCCACATCAACGGAACTAAGATCGCTGTTTCTGATCCGTCTATTGTCGCCGGAACCAGGAAGGAATTGAAATTTGATCTTAAAGTGGGAAATAAGACCTACTCTGTTGAGGGTTGGTGGGCGCGACTTCCGAAGTATAACAATACGGGTGAGTACGGGTTTGATTTGTATCGGCACGGACAGTTGATCGAAACGCATGTAAAGGATCCTTTTTTCAAGCCCCACAACACCAAGTCCAATCTCTATGGCTGTCTGGAGCTGCACTTCATAAGCGCAGACTTTTCCAAAAAAGATTTTGATAAGAATTCGCCCGAATGGAAGGCCCTTGCTGAGAAAATGAGCAAGGAGATCATGCCAGACATCAACACCGTGGTTCGTTCCTGGAAGGCGAAGTCCATTTCGGTTGGACAGCCAGGAGGCGCTGCTACTGCTGGGGGTTCGATTGGCGTAAATACTGCGCCAGGAAGTGGACAAACTGAGGGTAAGGGAACGGTAGAAGTCTTGCCCCCTGGTGGTGGAGCAGGGCCTGTTACTACTGTCGGGCAAGATCCGAAGCCTGTTCAAGGATCGCTCGATTGGAAGCGCGTCGAGTTCGATGGAGTGCCTCCTTTCCTCCTCACTTTTGAATTGGTTGCGATGAATTCTGAGGTGGTGCCTTGGACATATATGTCGCCGGGCGAAGACAATACCCTTGTCGTTAATATCAACGTCGACTCCACGCTTTATAAGAAGACTAAGGATGCCACCTCGTTGGCTATGATTGCGGTCGCGGATTGCGTCTGCCAATATCTCCAGGATAAGCACAAAAAGGATGCACGCAGCGTCCGACGTCTGAGGGATCAGTGGCTAGCCAAGGCTGCCAATTCGAAATTCAGTGATATCCTCGCCCAATCTCAGCAATCATGAAGATCAATTACGAAAATTTAGCTAAGTTCATCGAGGAGCAGGTTGGGGACTTTAGCCAAACCAAGCTTGCCTTGGATCAATACTGTGCTCTTCGACCAGACGCCGATTTTGCGTTGATGGATGCATGCCTTCAGCTAGCGGAACTGTCGCCTACTGAGATCAGCAAGGTGGGATCGGTGAAGGCGCCTCCCTCTTGCTGGTATGTCATGGTCAGGCTATATGATGCCGGCGCTCCCAAGTTTGAAGCCGGACTCAAGGTGATAAAGGAGCATAAGCCTAGTCTGGATGCTGCGCCTCTTCTGGTTAAGTTGCGGCAGTTGATGGAAGATGGGAAGGTTCTATACCCTCGTGTCGATGACCTGAATCTTGCCTGTAAGCTGGCTAAGAGTTACAGTGCTCTGACTGATAAGGATGCCAATGCCGTAAGGAGTATGTCGACGCAATTGCGAAGCAAGGGTCACTTGACGCCGCCGCAGGTTAGCTACCTCAAGGCTCTGCTCGAAAAAATTCATTCCAAGAAGGTCTCAGGAAGGACGAAGGTAGAATCTGAATCGCTTAAGCGACTATACGATTGGATCGCCTGACATGTCGCTCAAGTCATTAGGTTTGGAACTCGGATACCGCGGTGGCGATCTAGGGCGACGCGTCATTCAACCCTGTATGTCATGCTCTGTATCCGTCGACGGTGTTTCGGCCTATTTTAGCTTAGCCGGGCTTCGTTCGGTGGCGCCGGGCTTGGACGCCCTGCATAAGGCGGGGGGCACCTTTAGGGTGGTGATGTCGCTTCAAGATGCCAAAGGGAGCGAGTTCGTGCAGGTTCTTAAAACTGCGACCGAGCTTAAAATGCAGGTGGAGGAAGTTGCGAAGAAGATCGAAGAGCATGCGCTAAGCGTCACGGAGGCACTGGAACGCAATCGCTTGGCGACTCTGGGTTGGATGATGAAGCAGGGGCTGCTGAAGATCAAGGTTGCCGCCGTCAAGGCGGCTGACGGGAAAGAGTCAACGTGGGCCATCTTTCATGAGAAAGCATTCATCTTCAAGGACGCCGAGGGGCAGGGCGTTGCTGCTGATGGAAGCATGAATTTCACCGAGAATGGGATGGAGTGGAACAGCGAGAACCTGAAGATTTTTAACACTTGGGATTCTCCGCAGTATTTTAATCTCACAGTCGGCTACTTTGAGACGGTGTGGAATGACAGAGATCCTAGGCTTATCGTCCGTGACATCGACAAGGACATTGAGTCGAGGCTGGCAGATGTTCTGATCAGCGTCGCGCCGCCGGCGATCGAAGATCCTTCCAGGAAGATTGTCGAGCTGCTGCAGCGCTCGCCTGAGTTCTACCGTTTTAATTCCAGCAACGTGACGCTATTCCCTCATCAGGAACGTGCGCTCTGCGAGGCTATGTCTCGCACTCCGGTTCGTGTCATGTTTTCAGATGACGTTGGCCTAGGGAAGACGATCGAGGCAGGAGCTTCGCTGCGGTATGGCATTAAGCATCTTGGCTGGAAAAAATTGATCCTTTTGGTGCCGGCCGGGCTGGCCACGCAGTGGATGTACGAGTTGCATGAAAAGATTGGCGTGACGGCTAAGAGGCTTGATCGTGAGTCGGGTCAATTGGTAAACAAAGACGGCCTGCCGGTTGGTTCAGTTGATTCCCCTTGGGGGGATGGAGTTTTCGTGGTTTCGGCTCACTTGGTCTCGAGGAGCGATAGGTTCCGTGAGATGTTCAGGCGCGAGGTTAATTCCGCTCAGTGTCTTCTCTTGGACGAAGCGCATGCTGCGCGTCGTCGTTATGACGGCCCTAACCGAATTACCGAGACGCTCCTTTACCAGGTCCTTGCTTCGGTGGCACATAAGGTGCCGAACTTGATTCTGCTTACGGCTACCCCAATGCAGTCTCAGCAGACCGAGCTCGTCTCTCTTCTCTCCCAGCTGGGTATTCCTAGGCAATGGAAGGACGAATCATTCTTCGCTGAATATCACGAACTGTTAAGGCGTCAGGATTACGCTCCTGAAGATGCGAGTACGCTTGAGGCCGGCATTCGAGCCACTAAGATTATCAATCCGCATACTTCACGGTTCGAGCCTTACTCGCTATGTCAGAATCCGCCCGGGTTTAAGGAAGCGTTGATCAAGTCGGCTATCACCCCGCTTCTCGTCATTCGCAACACTCGCGATGCGCTCAAGAGGGTCGGCTACAATTTCCCAGAAAGGGTAATTGAACAAAGTAGCATCACGATGACTGAGACCGCCAAGTCTGTTTATGATGATATTGAGTCCTATATCTTGGAGTACTTTGGGCGGACTGAGGAGGTCATTTATGGCGGTGAGAATTCCATCGGCTTCCTCTACACGACCTATTTTCAGCGTATTGTTTCCTCCTTTAATTCGGCCTTCCATACGCTGAGTAAGCGTCATGATAAGCTCCAGGGCTGGCTACATTCGGACTTCCGTAACATCCATCCGGACGAGCCAAATGATGAAGATGAGGAGGAGGCCACTGCTTTCATCAGGAAGGAGCTTTCTGAGAACGATAGAATTCAGGCCGGTATCAAATGCAGACAGGAGCTTATGGTTCTTAAGCCCATCATAGAAGGGCTTGCAGCCTTATCCGGTGATAACTCCCGCTTGGATCCAAAGCTAGCACGACTTGCCGAGATCATCGATGGACTTTTGCAGGGTCAGGATGCTTTCCTGATATTCTCGAGATACACGGACACGACTTCTGCGGTGGTAAAATTGCTCACCCCGCTCTTCGTTCGTTATTCCGTCGGCTATGCCTACTACTCGGGTTCAGATTGCTGGATTGTCCGCGACGGGCGGAAGGTGCCCGCCAATAAGTCCGACGTAGTCGATGCCCTCAGGCGCGGTGCGGTACGTGCGGTCATTTGCACTGACGCCGCATCCGAAGGTCTTAATCTGCAGACGGCAAGGCACCTTGTTAATGTCGATGTTCCTTGGACTCCATCGCGCTTGGAACAGCGCTTCGGACGAATTGACCGACTCGGTCAGAAGGCCGATAAAGTCATGTTCTACAACCTCTGGTATCCTGGATCTATTGAGGAGCGGATGTATGGTGCGATCGTCTCAAAGGGCGCGGACATCGGTTATTCCGTGGGCGTCATGTCCGATACCGTTGGACGGGCCATCCGGAATCAACTGGCGACCCGAAACGCCGCGCACAGCATCGATTTTGAAACGTCTCTCGAGGAGGTCAAAAACTTGCAGGATAATATGAACGTTGATTCTATCGAATCTACTTATGCCGGTAGGCTATCGCCGGACTCCTTGGCTGCTCAGTTCCGCGACGAATTACTCCAGGTGGGGGCTAGAGCTCCCGGTTATCGTTTAGAGTCAGGCTCTTTGTTTAGCGAAGATGGTAAGCAGTACGTATCAGGACTAAGCGAACAAGGCGGTGATGTAATTAATGTATTCAGCAAGCCACTCGAACTTGTGCATGCAGCTGCTTTCGTAGGGAACAGCGCGGAATTGCTCTTAGCATACATGGGTGAAACGCCCGTCTGCCTTATTTACCGAGAGTCTGGCCGAAACTTCGTTCTTGGTCCCCTTGACACTGTGAAATGCCTGCGTGCGGTGGCCTCGGGTGTAGCTTTTGTTCCGTCCAGTGTCGTTGATTTTATAGGCGAGAATATCGATCAAGCCTCGCTGGATGGCATCCTTGAGGAAAGGTTCCCTGGTAGGGTTGATCGCGCTGCACTTAATTTCCAACAGGTTCTTGGGCTGCCGGTCGAGACTCCCTCAAGCCCTGCCTGTGAGCCGACATTGCTCCGCATTGGACGTGTCAGATCGGCGTAACCTCTCGCTAGCCTTTAGACGCACTCTTCGGGCAAATCGGTGATGAGCGTGTGTGGCTCGCCGTGGTAAGAAAGTGTCAGCTGATTCTTCGTGCGCGTGATGGCGACAAAGAGGAGGGTGCGCTCGTTGCTCAGCTTGCTTAGGGGCTTAGGGCGGGCGTCCAGCTGGGCGTCACTGTTGAGTCCAGGGATAAAGACGTGCGGGAAGTCGAGGCCCTTGGCGCTGTGGTAAGTCATGACAAACACGGTCTTGCGCTTTTCGCTCTCGGCCAGATCACCGCTGCTATTGCCGAAGTAACGTAGCGGTACCTTAGCCTTGGTGAAGAAATCGTTGAAATCTTCGTAGTTGCCCAGATGCATCGCCTTGCGAGGAGGGACCGCCCCGGCACCCTTGAGTTTGGCCACGCAATCGGCGAAGTCCTGGATCTGGGTGTGCTTGGGGAACAGCACAGCGGCTGGTGCCCCGGGCTTGGCGGCTGCCTCGGCCAATTGGAAGACCTTATTGAATTCAGCAGTTTGGCTGCTGGCCTTCAGGACCACGGCACGGCTGCCTTCTTCCCGGACTTCCGCCCCATTCGCAGCTTTGGCGCTGGGGTTAATGTGGTGGCCGATCTGGAAGGTGACCAGTGAGAGTCGGGGCATGTCTCGGAGGATATGCACCTGAGGGGACTTGAGGGTACCGCTTATCTGCGCCGGGGTAGGGCTGTTAGGGTAAAGCGACTGAGCCGGGTCGCCCGCTGCGATGATGTGCGGGGCGCTGGCGACGATCACCTTCAGTTTGGCTGCGGCGATATCCTGGACTTCGTCCACCAGGATGTGGCTGTACTTCGCGGGAGAGTGGAAGAAGTCGTTTACAGTCCGGACTTCCACGGCGTCAGCGCCAGCTTCAGCCAGACCCATGGCGGTGAGATCCTTGAGGGCGTGCGTGTAGGTCAGGTAGCAAACCTTGGCTCGGCGGTTCTTCTTCAGTAACAGGATGGCGGCGTGGGTCAGGACGATGGTCTTGCCCGAGCCGGCATAGCCTTTGATCCAATGCCTACCGGTCACCTTGGCCGTCGTCTTGCCGACGACGGTGCGCTGAGCCGGGGTGAGGTCTTTGAAGGGTACGAACCAGTCCATAAGATTCTTTTGAACCATTGAGCCTTCGGTGGGCAAACTTATTGGGACGCGGCTAGGGCTTCCCCTTTACATATGTCCTATATTGGGCAGTTTACTGTAACCCTATGAGCAAGAAGCCGGCCGATGCTTTCCGTATCCTGCACACCGCCGATTGGCATCTAGGCAAGATGCTCAATGAGCAGTCTCGGGAGGAGGAGCAGAAGCGCTTCTTGGACTGGCTGCTGAAGCAGGTGGTCGAGCTGGAGGTCGACGTTGTCCTTGTCGCCGGTGACATTTTCGATACCGCCAATCCTCCCCAGTCCGCCGAGACCTTGTACTACGACTTTGTGGCGGCACTACACGGCAGCACCTCCGCGAGCCTGGTGCTGATTGGAGGGAATCACGATTCGGCGAACCAACTGGAGGCCCCTAAGCGCGTCCTGAGGTCCCTCCGTACACACGTACATGGCGCCGTGGCCGATGAGCCTGCTGATCGTCTACTGCTTCTGCCGTCGGTTGATGACCCCAAGGTGGCCATCGCGATGGTTCCATTCCTGCGTGAGAAGGACATCCGGATGGGCAGGTCGGGAGATACCGAGGCCGCTGTCCGTAAGGAAATCGTATCGGGCATCGCTAGGGTCTACGAAGAGACGGCCAACGCCGCCAAGGAGGCAAAAGTTGCTTGCCCGATCATCGCAACAGGTCACCTAACCGTCGCGGGGTCGTCATCGACCGATAGTGAGCGCGATATCCACGTTGGTGGTCTCGGGGCCGTAGACTCGACGGTCTTCCCGGATGCCTTTGCCTATGTCGCCCTCGGACACCTCCATCGCCCGCAGCCGACCGATAAGGCCGGCCGTGTCCGCTACTCGGGTTCGCCGATCGCGCTCAGTTTCAGCGAGGTCGATGACAAGAAGGAGGTCCGCCTCCTAGATGTGACCGCACAAGGTGTCGCCCAGAGCTCGGTGCCGATCCCGGTCTTCCGGCAGCTGATTCAGCTGAAGACCAGCCTGGCGACCCTTGAGGGCGATCTGGCTGCCCAAGCAAAGGTCAATCCGGGCGAGCTTACGACCTGGGTCGAGGTGGTGCTTTCTGGCCATACGGGTCTCAATGACGCCAATAGCCAGGTACGTGCCTTGGCGCATGGTAAGCCCTTCGAAGTGCTCAAGGTGATGATCGCCGATGCTCCCCGGCTTAACGGGGCAGGGGTAGGGCAGCAGGACGATGCTCATCTGGAGGGCATGCTGGATAAGCCCCACGAGGTGTTTGACCACCTGTTGGAACAACATGCGGACATTCAGGATGGGGAGAAGCAAAGCCTGCGTCTGGCTTTCCGTAAAATCGTCGCCCGCATCTGATCTGCGCCATGAAAATTCTCAAAGTCATCATTCGTAACCTCAATTCGCTGAAGGGCGATCATGTCGTCGATTTCGGGAAAGACCCACTGGCCTCCGCTGGCCTGTTTGCCATCACGGGTGCTACCGGATCTGGAAAGACGACGATTCTAGACGGGATCACCCTGGCGCTTTTCGGCAAAGCCGCCCGTTACGGTAACGAGCCTAGCCCGGAGGACGTCATGACGAGAGGGACAGCCGATTGCTCCGCCGAGGTCACCTTCGAGGTCAAGAAAGGCATCTTCATAGCCCAATGGTCCTTGGCGCGCGCCCGCGGCAAGCTGGATGGGAATATCCAGCCCGCCCGACGATGTGTGATGACGGATGCCGGGAAGATCCTGTCCGAGCAGGTCAAGGGGGTTAACACGGCGATCGAAGATCTCCTCGGTTTGGATTATGACCGCTTCATGCGGAGCGTCATGCTCGCTCAGGGACAGTTCGCCAAGTTCCTCACTGCCGATGCCAACGAGCGTGCTTCCCTCCTGGAGAGCCTGACCGGGTCGGATACCTACAGCCGAATCGGGGCCATGGCCTTCGAGGAGGCGGGCAAGATCGAGCAGGGTATCTTGGCGCACCAGCAGAAGATCCAAGGAATCGTGCTGCTCACGGACGAACAGAAGAAAGCGATCCTTGATGAGAATGCCCGGCACGAGGTGACGAAGCTGAAGATCCGGGATGAGCATAATGACCTCAGGATATTAAGCGTTAAGATCGGGCAGCTGGAAAAGGCAGAGGCAGAGAAGACGGATCAGTCGGCCATACTTAAGCTGGCCGAAGCGGACCGGCTGGCCAAGGCGCGAGACTTCGAGTCGCTGGAGTCCCATCAGGCGACGATTCCGTTCACGGCTTCGTTGACTCAGTTGGATACTGCTGAGGGGGTTCTGGCGAAGGCCCGGAGCGCTTTTTCCGATTCGGGCGAAGAACTCGAGGACGCCAAGGAGGCGCTGTCTCAGGCCGCGGGCGAATACCTGGCCGCCATCAAGCGCGGCCTCAAGGAGGCCAAGGATTCGATCAAGGTCAGTGAAGCCGCCAAGAAGAAGGCGGATAAGTCTGTCGATACGCTCAAAGCTTGGCTGGACGCGCATAAGCAGGACGCTCAGCTCGCGGCCAAACTCGCGCAGCTCTCGACCCTCATTTCGAACAAGGACAACGCCGAAACTAAGCTGAGCGACGCATGGGAGCTTTGGATTGATTTGGTGGATCCTATCCTGAAGGAAGCAGGCCTCAAGACCCCCGAGGATGGGAAGTCCCTGTCTGAGGCCAAGCTGACAGCCCATGTTGCCACCATCAAGGAGGCCGCTTTGGCCTCCCGGGCCTCGGCTGATTCTGCCAAGATTGCTGCCAAGAATTCCCTCGAGCAATCACGCAAGGCCAAGGACGCCGCCCTGCTGCTCCAGAAGTACGAGCATGATAGGGCCTCGCTCGTCGATGGCCTGCCTTGTTCTCTCTGCGGTTCGGTGCATCACCCCTACGCGGGTAAGGGGCTGCAGGCTTCCCCCGTCGCCAAAATCGACAAGGACATCATCGCTGCCCAGAACGCCGAGACCAAGGCCGACAAGGCGCTCTCGGCGGCTACGAACTTGGTCATCTCGATCGAACAATCTGCCAAGCGACTTCAGGGGGATCACGCTCAATTCCTGAAGCGCGTCGCCGAATGCGATAAGCAACTGAAGGCAGCCGGCTTGGATGGTGCAGACGATGCCGCCTCGCTTCAACAAAGGGCCGATGATTATCGCCTGAAAAAGGATGAACTCCAGGACGCTGAAGAGGCGCAGGAGGATGCGGTAGCCGCGATCAAGGCTGCGACAAAGGAACTCAATGACCTGCAGAAGCGCGAAGACTCCGGTGTCGAGTTGCCTCAGGGTATCAAGGCGGTGGCTGCTTCGGACGACGAACTGGAGCTGGATGACGCGGAGTCAGCTTTTGACGACGCTCTCTCGGCCTTCAAGCAGGCTGAAACCCTCTATGTCGCCGCTACCAAGACCCTGAAGTCTGCGGAAGTCGGCAAGCAGACCGCTAGCGAAGCCATCGAGGCGAAGATCGAGAAGTCCGGCTTCAAGGACCTTAAGGCGCTACGTGCCGCACACCTGCCAGCCAATGAAGTCGAACGTATCACTAAGGCCAAGGATTCGGTGATGAGGCGCATCAACGATGCCAGCCTGCTGTTTCATTCCGCCACGAATACCGCTGCGGAACTTGTCAGCGAAGGCGTCCCAAGCGGCGAGGAGGCCTTGAAGATTAAGGGTCGCTCTGTTGAGTTGGACAAGGCCATGCAGGATTTGGTGGAAATCGTCACCAAGAACAAAGTGGCGATCGAGACGGACGATGGTAACCGCAAGGAACAGGAGAGATTGCTTGGTCAGATCAAGGATCAGCTGGCTGAGGTCGTGGTCTGGCAGAAACTCCGGGATCTGATCGGCTCCAAGGATGGCGCGAAGTTCCGAAGGTTTGCCCAGTCGATCACGCTCCGAATCCTTGCGAACCATGCGAACAGACACCTCGGCCGCCTAAACGACCGTTACGCGCTGCTCCTTCAGGAAGGCGACTCGCTTGAGCTGCAGATCGAAGATCATTACCAGGCTGACATCAGGCGTCCTCTTGCCAGCCTGTCCGGAGGCGAAAGCTTCCTGGTCAGCTTGGCCTTGGCGCTGGGCCTCTCCGACCTCGCAGGTCGTTCGGTCAACATCGACACGCTCTTCATCGACGAAGGCTTCGGTACGCTTGACCCTGAGACCCTCGAGGTCGCCCTGACCGCCCTCGAGACCCTGCGCCAAGGCAACAAGTCCGTCGGGGTCATCTCCCACGTCGGACTCCTTAAGGAACGCATCACCACCCAGATCGTCGTCACCAAGGGCGCCTCCGGCCACAGCACCTTGAAGGTGGTTTCCTGACCCTACTGAGATGAGCGAAGGCACAAACATGTCCAAGGCAGAGATCGAAGCTCTTGTTGAGAGGCTGGTCTCCGCGCGTGTCGCAAGGATTGAGAACGACTTCGAGCATAAGCTCAAGTTCCTGGAGACCAGATTTACCGATAGCCTTGAGATGCTTAAGCAGGGCGTGACGAAAATCCGTGAGATTATCTACCAAGACATCCTGATAAATTCTGAAGACATAAATGATACCTGCCTGGAGTCGCGCATTTCCAGTATAGAGGATTCAGGGGATTTATCTGAATTCATCGAACAATACGCGTCTGATAACAAAGTCAGAGACGCAGATCTTAACGAGAAACTACGACTCATGGATGAACGTCTTGACCAGCTTATCCTCAAGTTGGAGATTTCAGATGACGACGAGCGAATTGGTACTCTCGAATCCGAGTTAGCAGACCTAGAAGAGCTTGTTAATCAGCGACTCAAGTAGCCTTTCGGCTAATTTAAACCATTAGAAGCCTCTGTCCGTATGTTGAAGTTCGTTTTCTTCTTGGTGATCGGAGTCTTTGCCTTGGCAGTGGCATTAGGCCTTTTGGCTGCGGCTGTTGGCCTGGCCATTGCTTTGTTGGGGTTGTTCTTAGAGATGCTGGGGCTGATCCTGGCGCGATTGTGGGATTTACTTAAAAAACTGGGCCGGTTTTTAGTGCAAGAGTTCGAGCGAGCCAAGGCACGTTGGCAGGCCGGCCCTCCGGACGTGGTGCTGCCTCCAGCTACTTCCGTATCCCAAGAGCCGAAGGAAAAGAATGAAGACCTGTCGTCGTCTCAGGCTGAGCCGCCGGTTACTCCAGGCATTGAGGTGATTGAGCCTTTAGATGCGGATACAGTTGAAACTCCCCAGCCCGCGAGTGAGGCGGAGGTTAGCCCTGTTGAGACTTCGATTGAAACTGCGCAGCCTGAACCAAAAGCCGAAGAGAAACCGATTGAACCTACGGTAGTCACGTCGCCTGAGCCCGAACTTCCAGGTGAGCCAGAGCCAAAGAACGAAACTGCTACGACTGAAGCTCCTAAGTCTGAGGGTGCCTCGATTGAACTTCCGCCCGCTGAGGTGATTGCGTCCCCGCCGGTTATTCCTTCGCCGGAGCCAGCGCCGACCCTCGTGTCTCCCAAGCCAGCGCCTCCAATCGCAAAGCCGACCCCCCCAATGGCTCCGGTGTCCCAGGTGCCGATCACACCTACGCGCCCGCCGGCTAACTTGCCTCCGGCTCGTCCGATGTTCCCTCAGCTCCCTGATTTCGTCGGGATCGGTCGGCGACGTTTTCGGCTGATCGTGGAGAAGGATTCTGATGGCCGCCCTGGGGTGGTCATCGTCTGTCAGCTCCTTGGGGCCTTCCAGGAAGGTTGGCGTGGGTCGGTCCGTATCACGCTCACTGTTCACGAAGTCAGGGATTCAAGGCACCATCCTCTCATCCAGCTAGGTAATCTGGATTACGATCCGGCAAACCCAGACGTCGTGCATGACTTTCCGGATGGTGCGCGATTTGGGTTTCGCGAATGGACTACGGTTGGTCGAATCAATCTCAACGACTTCGAAGGATATGGTTCTGGCTTTAGTCAGCTGGAGGTAACCTGTCGCGGATGGGAGCTGCGCGATGGGGGCAATAATGGAGACCTGATTTTTGAGGATACGGAAGCCCTTCGGGCTGTGTTAGTAACTGACGGCTACTTCGCCCGAAAACAACGTCGGGTTGAACAACTCAAGGCCGCTGTCGTGGTGCTACGCCTTTTCGTCTGCCTCGACGGAGGGGAGCGTAACATCACCAACCGACTTAATAAACACTTCGAAGGCGTCGGCGCACGATTCTTGCGCCGATGGGTCGGTAGGGACATCGCGCTGCGTGACCTTATCAACGCGGAATTCACCCGACGTCTGCAAGGTAGTCGATTGCCTGCCGATATAGCGGCGTCAGCTAAGCTCTCCGATGCTCCGAAGGATCTGCGAGATTGGCTCCTCCTGGAGTGCGCCGAAATCTCGGAAGATTTCAAGCCACAAACACCTGATGGCGAAGCTGTAAGGCAGCTTGTCATGCTTAGGCAGCAGCTAGGAGGCCCATAGTAGACTATACATGATTTTGAGGTGCTCCTGTAGATGATATCGGCTGCTACCTTAAAAGGAATGGAGACGTCTCTCTTCTAAGTTTAGATCTGTATAGTGCTCACTGTGCGGTGTATGCCCAGCACGCTGACGGTCTTTAGTCGCGATAGTTTTTTCGCGCCTTTTTTCGGGGTACTCGCTCATCCTGCGCAAGCAGCGCTTGCTTTTTTGATTTAGGAAGCACCTCGTTCGTTGGGGCCACGGCGGGTAAAGTTTCTGCGAGCTGGATCTGGGTGAACGCCTCTTGAAATAGGTGCATTTCTTCTAGGGTAGGGGCGTGTAAGGTCTTGTTTTCTGCCTTCTTGCAGAAACTTTCGATGGCCTTTAGTTTGGCTTTTGTAATTCCGACGGATTCAAGTCTCTTAAGTGTGACAGCCTCCTCTGCTGCACGCTTGGACAGTCTCTGGAGTTTCCAATGCTTGACTGAGCTTGGCGTCTCAGGGATTAAGCATAATAACTGGCGTAGGCTTTCTTCGATGCCCGTCATGTAACGGTCAATCCGCATGATTCTTCCTACGTTACGGCACGCTCCCCAAATCCTCTCGATTTTGGCGACATCATTCTTGTCGGCAGTGAGGCTGGCTTGTGAGTGCATGATTTTATTCCTCAAGCCAACGACTAGCCATAAGTCGTCGATGAATCCCAATGTTCTGAGCGCGTGCGATAGCTTGCCTTTCGAATGCTTAATTGCGAGGAGAGCATCGCCGTTGTCAGCGTGTCGCTTGCTGCCGGCATGACGGAGTCCGTCTAGGGAGTGCTTTCTCACTAAGTGGTCCCGGATTTTTCTGAGCGATTGCTCAATCTCGATCAGGTATGCAATGGGCGATATCTGAACTAAGGCAGGCTTTGCTTGGTCGATGTCCCTGGCTCCAAGGTCGCAAGCCGACTTCAGTTCGATGGCCAGATCACGCGGCTCCTGTGATTGTTTTCGCACTATGTTCCAGAATCGATTGATTCGGCTGATCTGATTAGGGTGGAGTGTCACACCTTTATGAAAAAGGATGTTACGAAGGTTCCGGACTTCATCCCCGAGTCGCAGGGCGTCGCTGTTCAGGACTCGCACATTGTCCGCTTGTCTAAGAATATCATGAAAACCGCCTTCCGCGCGGATCGCTGCTCCGTCCGGCCCCAGCATGCTTGCCAGCATCTGCTCGACTTCCACGAGTTCGACGAAAGGAAGGTAATGGGCGATTATTTCGCGAGTTTCCTGCACGTCAGGCGCGATATCGGCTTTTATCCGATGCAACTTTTCGGCCGGACTCTCCGATTTCCGCTCTTCAAAATGTGTCGTTTGTTGAGCACGTTGGGCTTTGAACTTAGCAAGTATTCCCCTCCGGTCGATCGGCTCGACCTTCGGTCCTTTGGGGCGGGGCGGCTCCTCAGGGTTCATGCCCCGAATATCTGCCTCTTGGGTCTTTTTACAAGACTGGCCTAGGGGTGACTGACCACCCAAATAACAAAAGGGTCAGACCCTATTAATAGGGTCTGACCCCATTGCATCTCCGTCGATGTTCAACGAATCTATGAATCCGCGGTGATCGGCGCCGATGTCCTGCATGGTCTAGAAATCAGTGGGCCGGACGCCGGGTCTGGCCGTGCCGTAGGGTCGCTGAACCAAAGCTTGCCTGAATGATGTGACGCAGGTTTCAGGCTGCGACCGTGTCCGGTAAGTCGGTTGCTTACTCGGGTTTGTCGTGATGCCCGCGGAAGTCTTCTTCCTCTTCCTGGTACTTTCTTAGGTC
>JACCEC011827525.1_pt1 | contig 29494 bp, 19 predicted proteins | sample 7450121 | NCBI WGS metagenome assembly JACCEC01 (sample SAMN15323455, study PRJNA562643) | freshwater metagenome | isolation source: river surface water | place: USA:Blue River Watershed | collected 2017-08-18 | reverse complement strand
CGGATTATTATCTAGAAAATGTTTACTCTTTTTCCATCCAGGACAGATTGGGTCATCATTTAAAAGCGTCATTCCATAATAGGTATCATTAAGATTAATCTTGTGTCTATGATGCGATGATGCGTGTCAATGCTGTGTTGTAGTAATTGGTTGTTTTTCACCATCGCATGGTCCTGCTCCTGCTCCTGCTCCTGTTCCTGCATCAACCACATTACTTATTGGTGTATTTGACGTTGTTTGCGCCATCACTTGAGGAACATGTATCGTATTTTGAAGACCTCGTAAATACGAAATCGCTTCAATAAATCCTCCGGGACCTTCCGCCAAATGAAATGTCTGTATTCGGTTTGTTGGAGGAGGTGTTCCATCCATTCCAATTGTACCAGCTACACCCTGTGATGTTATTAACGTGATTCCTTTTGATTTATATTTATCAAGCAACCTCGCTGTCTGTGTAATTTCAACCATCTTATAAAATGACCGAGAGATCGGACGCATTTTACTTACACTACTTTTATACCCAGGGACATTCGTATGTATAAACTCATATGGGTTTGTGAACTTCTTTATATTATCCCACATATCGTTGTGTTTTTCAATTTGTTGCTTTATTTTACACATATGCGAATGGATAGAATATGATACAATTGGAACATCGGATGATAAACTTGAGGTTTGTTGTAGAGAATCGGGATTAGAACTACTTTTAACACTAATACAGATGTTATATGGGTCGATGTCTGAAACTTTTGGAAGAGGAAAATATGTTTGATGAGGTTGCGCCCCCGTCTGTATTTGATTATGGGCTGTATGAGAGAATTGTTGTCCATAAGTAGTTGAATGTTTATGAGTTGCATTATTACTGTAACCAGTCACTAATCCTACGCCTGCACCTGCACCTGCAATAAAAGAGCTACTATTCGTATATGTGTTATTTCGATGGGATCCAGCCAACAATGCATTATAGTAATACTTCGCCCCAGGACTACTGTGATATGATTGAGAGGAATCTGATCCTTCGCCAATGTCACTGACGTTAGGTTGATCTTTGTGGGAGGATAGCGTCTGATTATATACCCAACTCGACCGTGTTGGAACAGTTCGAGAATGTAGATGATGCAATGTACATTGATCTTTTTGATTATGTTTGGTTGACGTATGTATTGTAGGTATATATGGTTTTGATATATAATTCATAAAAAAAGATAAATACGTAGGCTATTACATATGTATTTACCTTTTTAGGTTCTTTATTTATACCAATCAATATACTATCATATCACTTCACTTCTACAGTTCCTATTCCCTATTTTTCATCCGAGTCACTCTTCTTTGTCTTGCGTGTTTTCTTGTTTACTTTTGCATCTCCCGATGATTCCTTCGCGGTGCCTAATGCATTTTCCATCTCCTTTTTTGTTCTACGCGGCGCTCTTGCCTTTTTCACGGGTTCCGAAACATCTCCTTCACCTGAACTAGGAAATGGCGTCTTTCGTATCTGCTTTTCAATCATTTCAATTGGAGCGGATGCAGATGAAGTGGCATCAGTAGCAGCAGGAGTATCACTACTCTTTATTTTAAACACAATGTTTCGCGCCTTCTTTTTCTTATCAGACTCTTCGCCAGCTTTCTCTTCTTTCTTTTGTATTAGATCGGCAGCAATTGCAGGTCCGCTAGAAATATCAGGAACGCGTTTATCACTTTTATCCGTATCCGTATCCTTATCCGTATCCTTTAATTCGTTTGTTGAAGCCGAAATAATCCTCTGTTCAGCCCGTTCAATCTCTTCCTTTGTACTGTCCTGTTGTTCTTGAATACCAGCATATGCAAGAAAGCTTGACATCAACTTCCGTCCATCAATATTTCGCACCTTCTTAAACACAAAGTACCGATTAAAGAACGATATCATCTTTTCTTCCGCAGACATCTGTAATGCATCCCCATAGTCACGTGACTTATCTGGATTTCGCTTCAGTTCATTCGCCATTGCATTGTATAACTGCGCAAATGTTCCTGTACCATCCGGTAATGGGTGTTCTAACTGTGCGGCTTCTTCTTGCGTAATAAGTACAAACCCATAATTCTCTAACATTTGAATTAAGTAATTAAAGTTGACCAAATATTCGACGAATGTTTTTCCAATCGATTCATTAAATACCTCAATTGGATATCCAATCGAACTACTGTCATCATCGAAGGTTGTTTGTGTATACTTTTTCTTAAGTGACCAGATCTTGCGCGGTTCGGTATCATCCTGCGACCCCTTTACAAATACTGCGCGGGTTTCGTCGACTTCAACATCGCGAAGGTAATCAAATATTGCATCTCCATCATAGCATGTTCCAATAAAGTATCCGCCCATTTTGGTGCATTCACACACATTACACAGGAATGTATGCATTGACTTCGTATTTGCAAAGAAGTAATGAATCGCAAACTGAATGGAACATATGTCGAACCCATTCTCGCCCTTTCCATATTGGTTATATACCCCGCGTCCAAGAATGTCGACATCTTTTGCTCCTTCTCCGAATATGGCGCGTGTAATTTGTTTATATCGATCTGTAATAGCGGCAGTTCCATTTCGGATAAGCTGGCTACTGTCACCATGTATAAATATACCCGCCGGCATTCGGTTAAACTTCTTTCGGTAATTTAAGTATCGCGCACAAACACCATCTATTTTATTCTCAATGTTATCTTTTGAATAATCAATACCAAATACGAATGAAAGCTTTGCTGCAATCCACTTGGGAATATCGCCGCCTTTTCCAACCGCGAGGTCAATCAATGTATTTCCAATATGTGAAACACCATGTATGAGTGTTCGTTTTACATACAAGTTATGAAAGTCACGCATCGATTGTGTGAGAGTAACTGCGCCTGTATGTTTACCACTATTTCCGCGGTTATAGTAAATATCATCATTTGCCAGTTCATCGGGTATATTCTCTCCTGTTGTCAACATATCAGTAGTGATTGGATTATGCATCGAGTACCAGTTACTATTTGCAACATGGTATGCATTCCCATAATTCTTAATTCCCGAACGATATTCTGCCGTTTTATCATGACGCACACGAATGGGTATCCATCTCCAATATTCTGGCTTCGTCTTATCATACCTAAACTCGACGATGGATTCATCAGTAATAATCTCTTTATTTTCTGCCATAATAGTGCCATTTCCATCTGAGTCATACTTGATCGGGATGTTGCATATATGGGCAGTTTCATCATATGGACATGACGGATAGAATGGGGCCGGTTTATATGTATCATCATTATCGATTGAATACTGACTATTATTCTTTCCAGGAATCTGGTCTTCAATAATTGAGACACATGGGTTGATATATCCATGTTTTTTCTCGTCATACCCGACACGCAGAATCAGTGTCTTATATTGCGTCATTTGGTTGGTAGTTGCGAGGTTCATACCTGACTCGAAGATATTTCCAATGAAGTCCTCTTGGTTCTGGGTTTTCTTCGTGGTAATAAGAAAGTCATTTGTGTTAAACATGGCTGGCTTCCACTTAAACGAGTAATCCCATGTTATCTTATGAAGTGGACCGGCATGTCCATCCCCTGGTGTGTTGCTACCGACCCCGCGATCACTCGGTGTAAATATAAGTCCGTCGGTGTTATATTCATATAGTTCATTCTTGACTCTTTCAAGGATAATACTACAGCAGTCAAATACTGATTTTGTTTCGCTTGTTGCAAGAAACTTCTTGTTCTCGATTCGAATTGGGGGTAAAACATCGGTATTTATAACTGACTTCAGTTCTAGATTCTTAATCGCGCTGATTAGTAGCAAAAGGCGATAATTGCTTTCAATATCTTCTGGATTTTGGGTCATAAACATTCGAGTACGAACATCTGTCTTGTGAAGAAAGTAGATGTCGAATGCAGCAAACAGATTTATGTATTCGCCTCTCTTATCATGAATAATGTGTTCGCCATCAATAAGTGAGTTATATAGTTTTGGGTTGAGAGTTATTGCACCGGTGAACTGTATATTCATAGTTGTATCGATCAAGTAAATACGCCCTGTTTTCGGGGCAATAAATAGAAGTTTACGATCTCCATCTGCTTTATCAGTTACGGTGTAATTTCTCCGAATCGATGGTGTATCGGAGTCGGAATTGGTTGGCATAATGTTATGAATCTGAAGTGTATATGATGAAGGGCCGATGAAATGTTTGGGGTAGAGATGAATGCGGACATTGTTATCCTCGGTATCTTTTTTATAATTTTGTTCTTCCTCGCTTTGGTCGTCGCTTTGGTCGTCGCTTTGGTCATAATTATCCATTGTTTCATCTTCATCCGGTCTTCCACCTCGCTTTCCGCGTAACCTATCATACTCCTCTGGATAAATGAGTTGAAAGTATTGTCTTTTGACACGGTTTATTTCTGATACTGAAATCGGAAAGTTGCTTTGTTGAATACCTGATAATACAATTTTGATGCATTTACGTAGTGTGGCGCATAGATACTTTACGTTATTGAATGGAGTTCCTGGACCAACTCTGGAATTAATGACTTCGATCTCAATTTCATACTTGGGGCTACTATCCAATACCTTTGCCGCGTCAATTGTATATTCTGGTACATAACGGTAATTCTGTTTATCTTTGTGCGATTCTTTTACGACGCTTACATCAATCCGAAAAGGAAAGTCTGGATGAATAAGAGTTGAACGATTAATATATCTGAATGTTTTTTTGGTGTCATTCCATGTCGTTATAATTGATCGAGCGAGTGTGGACGTATTTGAAATACGTTTTTCCTTCTGATATGTAACCCGAAAGTTGAAGTCGTCAAAATTCACAGGTAGGATAGTTTCATCGACCATGCGTTCTTTGTGTCCGCCACCCCCATTATTTCCTCTTGATACTTGTGTCCATCCTCCTTCGTCATCTTCAACATTACCATTATCTTGTATACGTCGAGAAGCATATGACTTCTGTGTTAGAAGAAGACGTTCTTGGGTTATCATATTTGTTTTACAGTACTTTTGTATTTCGGATATTCCATTAATTTCAGTTCGAACGAGAGAAAGACGCTCTTTTCCTGTTTTTGGATCAATAAACTCGTTTTGCATTTTCAGTGTATAAGCATTCTTGTTCTCAAATGTAAACTGAAGGGATAATAGTTTTTGAATTACGTTGTCAAACTCGTGCTTTCCGAGCGAGTTTCCGCGTGTTCCAAATCGAACTTCTAATTCAGGTTCACCATCTTTTGTATGCAATATGTTGTCTAAATAGCTTTTTACAAGGGATTCAAATGCTTCTTGATTATCCTGCATGTCCGTACCGATTCGTCGAGTATTGTGTCTTCTATTATGTCTTGCATCAGATGATGAGGATGTATAACGCGACATTTGATTTACCCGTTATTCGTAAGACGTATGTGTATATATACGTGCGATAATATTTATACTAATAACGTTATAAATATCATCAATTTTTTTAGGGGATGGATGAGCATGACTGTTATTCTGTATTATCCTATTGCCCGAATAATATCATCATATATTTCTTGTCGCGTTTTACGTTTTTCAGTAACTGTACCGAAGTCACCTAGGATTCGTTTTATAGGAGATATGTCTAATCTACTAGAGAGTTCAATTAGTTCCGGAAGTTTAAATGCAGACAGTGGACGAATTGCATTATCTAAGCTCTCCATTTTCCAATACTTTGTTTTATATAATACAAGACGCTTGTTCTCTTCTTGTTGTCCAAGAATTGTGTTATCAAATATATAAATACCGTAATTACCTCGAACTTTTTCAACAATATAATATGTTTTATCGGTTATGTCATCAGATGTATCCTGAGATGGTTCCTCCGATGAATCATGCGTTACTTCATATGTTTTTCGTCCGTCAACAATAATGGTTGATACATCAGGCTTACCATGTAGAAGTAACAGTCCACGAAATGTTTCAAGTGAAATATACGGATCACATGTTAGGTTCTGGTCAATGCGTTTTAATGATATTCGTAGATCCTTTGCTATCTTCTTTATATCATATGCACGTGACTGTTCAATCATGTCATACTTGAATTGATTTCCTTCTGTATAATAATTACGTATTTTATCATATGATGAAAACCCGCGGATAATAATGTATGCACACCACAATAATGTGTCGCTTTGTTGAGTAGGAATAAAAAACGTGTATCCGCCAGAATGAGGAGATGGTTCAGTTACTATATTACTTGCAGCAGTAGAAATAATCGTATTTTCTGAAGAAACACGTGTTTCATTTGGTTGGTGTGATGGTGCAGGTGAATTAAAACACGGTTCTTCTCCATCACGTAATACGACTTCCTTCTTGGGTTTGCGTCTCTTTTCCGGAGGAGTCACACACTCCCATGTTACATTATTAAAAAAGTCACTTGTAAATGAATATTTCGCATATGATGACAATCCAATATTCACTGAATCCGTCATTATGGATTACCCGGTTATATATAACGAATAACTACATTTAAGCTCGTTTAGATGTAGTTATTTCATATCAACCATGCTTGTCGGCACTATCATTCCCATCCATTATTGAAAAAACTCTTTACATATAGTTGCTTTCTGCTGTTCAATTTCATTCAATTGCGACTCTTGTGTAACAACATATCCAAGGTACTTTGTAATCTCATTGATAATATCATTGCTAATATACGTAATGTTTACAAAAACACCATTCTTGTTTTCGTTCAGTTTTATTCCATTCTTTTCAAATATACGAAGCACCTCGATTTGATGAAACACGCTGAGGCCTTCTATTTTATCTTTAAACTCTTTCAAAAAGTTGATTCGGGCCTCGATTTGACTTGATGTGGCATTATATTGTTCAATCGTATGTAGTGATGCAATCGTGGTGTTTTCAAATGGTGTAGATGATGAAAAATGAGGAGTCTCTACATCATCACTTTCTGATACTTCAATTGAAACCTCATTCAAGCATTCTTCTACTAATCCAGCCATTGTATTGTATTATATTATATTATAGTAATCGTTACAATTCATATAACCAAGTGTTTATATATCTTTTTTATGTATTATAGAGATTCATGTGCTACGAGATGTACCAATTTTACGATTCGCAACCGCCTTTCTCTGTTTAACTGGGGTATGTGTTTCGGTTGCTGGCGTAATTGAATGGAACGACACCGCAGTATTATCTGTATCATTCGCCAAGGTAGATGGTGCAATTGCAAACGCAGGAAATGTCGGCATTTCAACTTCGCTGCATCGTCCAGTTCTAGATGCGGGGTCTTGGTATATCATGACTTGTTTTACGCCGGTAGACGCATCATCCACTTCACTTGGAATAACTTGAATATGCATAATTTGCCGCGGAACATTCACTCGAATAAGGTGACCGATAATAGACACATGTGGATCATTTAATACAAAGCGACTAGCAATTACTTTTATGAGTATGGTCTGCCCCTCTATAATACTGTCAAAGAAGTCGCACTTCTTATGAAGGTCTCGTGCAATATACACTTCAATTGGCGATGGCATAAATGTTTTGGGTGAAACTGCGCGTATTCCTGCTTGTGTAATATTCTTCGCAATGCATTCAATCACATCATTATCAGATGGTGTACAAATCATGCATTGGAAGTCGACATCAATAATGATGTTCTGTCCATGAATTACTCCGAACGAGTGTTTCGTTATTTCAACTGAACCGGGCTTAACAAAACCTTCAATTGTGCATTTTCCTTCAACCATAGTAGCAACCATTCCTTTCAGTTCGTTTTTCAATGCAGCGGGGGATGATCCGCTTGCATTCATTAAATGGGCAAATGATGCAGTGACGCGACGGGTTAAAGAGATTGGTTTGTATAATTCGATTGCGTGTAATTTGTCGAGCATTTGTTTTTTTTGTGCAGGACTCACATATGATACTGTTCCTTTTCTAGGCATGTCAGGTCGATTATATGATATACATAATAAATGTTTATATTCATTCAATTTTATTATGTTAGAGAACATTTACATCCGTACACATATTGTAGTTAGTTCTTTTTCTTTGTATTCTCTTGGTACCTTTCAGAATATCTATAAGATAGCTCACCGATTACAGATATCCATTGATCGTTGAGTTCAAACCTCTGTCCAATCACGCGAATGTATATTGTCTCTTCCTCTTTTATTTTTGAAAAGTCAGGGCGATCATAATGATGATCTCTTGCAACATATACACATACAGGGGAATGTTCTTCCTTTGTCAATGCTCTTATTCCAGCACTACTAATATTCTTGACAACACACTCAATAATCATGCCTTCTACTAAAGAACACACCATACATTCATATACGACCTCGAATACTGCAAACTTACTCGAAATTGTCCCAGATGAGTATGTAATAATACGTGTAGATCCTGGTTTTATAAACCCATCCACTGAACATTTCCCCTCGATCCTCTTTGCCAAGACATCTTCTAATACGGATTTAATATTTCGTCCGATAAAGCTGAACGGTATTTGTATTTTACTTGTTAATAATGCTTTCGAATATATCTCCCCCTTTACTGGGCCAGACGACTCATTTTTATCATTTTGTTTCAACATGTTACTATCTGTAAATAATATGTGTAAATAAATAAGTAACTAGGGGTGTACCTATATATTTGTAATAAAAAATAGTAGTGATGTATGTTCCGCGATAACACACTCTGATAATGAAACTTATGCTTCTAAATATAACTTTTCAATATTGCAAAGCATTGCATCAGCTGGAGATAAAAACCAGTATTTTCCATTCGCATTATGTTCATTTAATGTTCGAAGCAATAATTCTTCAAAAACGCAAAGTTCTTTGTTGGTTCTCTCTTTTGTATTCATTGTTGTGAATTTAAACTGTTCAATATTTGTCGCTGGGTTGAGAGAAAGGATTTTATTGATAATATTAATTACATCGTATTTCCCAGACTGGTCGCATCTAGCTCCTTTATTTCGTTTTTCATCCATCGTTTTTACTTTGAATACGAGGTACTCATTCTTGAATATACTTATAAACCCGACAACCTTATTGAGGTTCTTTATAATCTTTTGTTGGTAGTTGCTTAGTATATTACTAAAGTCGCGTATATCTTCACTCTCTGCTTCCACCCACATCGTTGTTTTGGCTCCGTAACGCATAATAAGTAGTTGTGGTACTGGTTTTCCTTCACGAAACAAGAGGATCCCTTTATCTTCTGCAGAATAATCCGGTGAAGATGTCGCCGCCGCAGCCGCCATTTGCGCTCTCCTTCCAACGAGAGGTTTTCGAAATATTTTCTTATTGTAGTATTCCATAATCATTGATTCAAACTCTGTTAGTTTCGAATTGGCATGTTTCATAAAAATATAATTAAGTAACAAGAGATTATCGTTATATAAAAGATGTTCCACGATGTTTGCAATAACAAACCCGTATAATGTGGTCTTTGTAACGCCAAGTTCACTAATAAGCGACATATATTCAATTACTTTTCCTGAATAATAATACCATTCATCTTGTGTTTTCGTGGGAGTATCAAATATGGTCACACATGTATTATATATCTTCTCTGCATTCGCTAGGACTGTATTGACACGAGAGGTTGGAGCCTTTTCTATAATGATGGGATGTCTAGGTTCAACATTTTTTGTCTCAGTAACATCAATCGTCACCTCTTTCAACGGCTGCTTCATTACTTCACTAGACGATCCATCTTTTTCTGGATTATATATTTGAAGATAATCATCAGATACCTGTTTCGGAAGAGGAAACTCTACACTTTCATGTTTATATGGAATCGGCGCACTTCTCTCGTATATACCAATCTTCTTGTCTGACACTTCCGCCGGTTGAAACATATAATAATCCCCCACATTGATAAGATGTCCAACCCGCCCATACTTGTCAGTAATATATTCATTTGTATCATCGACTAACTGTGTAAGAGCCATATTAACCTGCGCGAGAGGATACGTCCGTACAGTATTTAAATGGGCAATAATCCCCTGACTTCCACTCTTCTTATAAAAGAACCTCTCCTTAAACAAATCGCGTATCTTCTGAATAATCTTGTCAGTATTCATGGTAATAAATCTCTCATTAAATGTATCCATGCGTATTTCAGGATCGTCTTCTTTCAACATACGTGGCAATGATGGCCGACACACATAGTCACAACGTTCCATATAATCGCATATTGCAGAATACGGTTTCGGCCCAAGTTTATAATCGATGACTTTCTTATTACTAGAGAGATGTTGTTTTACTACACGATTCAACTGACTCTCACTCAATGTATTAAATTGTATATTTAGAATACAGTCAACTGCAGTCTCTCGCAACAACCTGCTAACTGCACCAATTCGAAGAGATTTAAACTCAGATAAACGATACAAATACAAGTCAACCGCTTCGTATTCTTTCTTAATCTGCAAGAGGGTGCCATACAAGTATATTTCGACATTTCGATGAGAGAATGGCAGTTGTTTATGCGAGCAATTTCGAATCGCTCGTCCAATAATTTGCTCAATAAGATTCATGTTATACCATGGTTCGAGTACATGTGTTTGCCGAATATTTTTAAAGTCGAGGCCTTCTGCACCAGCAATCGATATAATAACAACTTTTACCTTCTCTCCAAACTTATTATCATCATCGGTGAGAGCTTTTAGTTCATAATTATTGTCGGGTGAGATCGACGGGTCGCCGGTAATCACTGCATATCTTGCAGGAGAGAATGGAATGGTTGGATTCTCCGCGATGTGTTTGGACCGCGGAAGCATTGTTATTGCGTCAATCGGTTCGCATGGGGCGGTCTTAAATAGAGAAGGATTCATATTTGATCCGCGACTACTGTATCGTGTAAACCCGAGTTCTTCGAGAGCGAGTGCAATTGGAACAACCCCGCCATCAATAAACTGGCTATATGCAAGAACAATACCAGTAGAACCCATGATGCGATCGCAGATTGACTTTATCTTGCAGCTATATTTACCGATATTGTCTGATGCAAAGATACGGCCTTCTTTTGGTGTACTGAATGATTTGATAAACTCTGGGCGATATTCGAAATTATACCTCATTGGCGGGTTTGCTTTTTCTTGGTATTTCATGACATATTTCAGTCCCTCTTTTCCGATAATCATGGGAATATCGATGGGATACTTACCCGTTTCTTTCTCTTTCATATGTTGAATGAGAGATTCATGTGGATAAACGATGTTGAGAGCTTCGAGAGGTCGTTGAATAATCGAATATCCAACAGTATCCATATTTTCGAACGTGGGAAAATCATCGTGCATTATGGTTTCGCCGGTTTCTGGATTGGTCAACGGGGTAGGTACGATTGTTACGTCGGCGATGTTTTCTTTTTTCGCTTTATTCCCCTTTCTCCTAGAAGTGGCTTCTCCTTTCTCTTGTTTCTTCGTAAGAAGGTGATCAACGATATAATTGTATCCAACCTCTTGAATCTCTCCGCATGTTACTAAAAATGTATCAATATGTTCAATTGGTTGATCGATGTGTTTCCCATTGATTTGAAGTCTTGGATATTCTTTTTTCATACCAGCAAATGTATGTTCATGAGAGAATACACTCGGAAATATACGATATGGAAATGTATATGGATTCTCTCCGCGAACAAATGATATATACCCAGTAGCCTTTCGTATCAATAGCTCAGCGCCGATTTGATTTCCATCAATATCAATCAAGAGATTTCCATCCTTGTCAAATACATCGCGAACATCAATTGTTGACCGGCGATCATTTATGTTCATTAGATTTAGCAACCATATAATCTCTTTATAGCTGTTAAACATCGGCGTTCCAGAAAGTAAAAGTAATCGAATATTGTCAACGTGTTGTACAATTTGAAACAGCATTTTGGCGACACGTTTATCTTTATTATCGTCGGTAATTCGGATATTATGTACTTCATCAATGATGATTAGTCTGTTTGCAAAGTTGGCTCGAAGTTTAGAAATAGAGAGGTTGTCGCTGGTTCGACCTATCTTTTTACCTCTCTCAGTATTCTCTTGTCCGACTTCTTCAACTGACGCAACATTCCTTACAAAATTGGCGAACTCGATGTATCCTAAAAATAAATACGATGCATTAATTAGGCGGTTTATTTGTTTAATAACACGGTCTCTTGGTAACCCCTTCATATTCATCGGGTTAATCTCTTTGAGATATTTATTTCCAGTACATGATCGAATATTCCATACGCCAGGTTCAACTTCTTTGAGTTTTCTCTCATCAAATAGCTGAAGCCGAAAGTTCATTTGAACATTGGGAGATGCAACAACGATGATCCTCTCTGATATACCGATTTGTTTCATGTAATCACGCATTTCTTCGGCAACGCTAATTGCGGAACATGTCTTGCCTGTTCCTAAGCCGTGGTATAACAATAGACTGTTATACGGTGTTTCAAATGAGAGAAAGTTACGTACGAATAACTGGTTTGGAGCGAGTTCAAATGGAGAATTACATAATATCTCGGCCTGTTTTTCTACATCTTCAGTTGGGTCTACTTCGAATCGTGTGTCGAAAAACTCTTTTCTGGATGCGATTTTGGTATTGAAGTTGGGGTCATTTAAGTCAGGATACAAGTAGCTATAATTTGTATTTGATTGTGATTCGCGGCGTTCTTCCTCTTCTTTTTGTCTGAGACGAGCGTTATTATTCTTGATTGATAACTTCTCTGATTGAGATGTACCTGTTACTGATTCCTTTTCGGGTTGCATTACCTTTAATTTGGATTTGATACGTGTCTCTTTGCTAGTGTTATTATCGTTACTATTATCTTGTTTATGTTGGTTATCCATAGACTTTTCTATGTGTCAGTAGATAGTATTACTATATAAACTATATATAATAATCCATTGATTGTTACTTCATAGAGTAAGAGATTCTTATGTCAATCGATATTCTTGTAACACGCGATTTACTCTTGTAAGTATTGTTTTTTTTTCTAAATTATATGGTCTAATTGTCTTCATGCATTCATCATATGTCATCCATCTCATGTCACTGACTTCCATCGAGTCATGTGTTTTAAGTTGGGAGTGCTGTATATCCATATATGCCAAATAATATTTATGTTTATAACATTTCATGTCTGAACCCATAAATACTTCTTCATATGGTGCAATGTTTTGAATAACATTTTCAGCAAGTATCTCATATCCGGTTTCCTCTAGACATTCTCTCAATGCACATACTACATCCTTTTCGTGGTAGTTACGGCGGCCTTTTGGAAATCCCCATTCTGTTTCAGTCCATCGAGTTGTTGATTCTGATATAATTGTATCGAGGGTATATTTGGGAGGGGATGGTATGCTCGCTGGTAACGATGAGTCACCTTTGTCTTTGTCTTTGTCTTTGTCTTTGTTTTCACGAAACCGTACACCATTTTTGAGGGAGTTATACTTTTCTAGAGAGAAGCTCTCTTCCGACTTGTATTGATTTCCGGAATATGCACCCCATAAACCATTCCACATTTGTTGAAACGTCTGTGTTTGAAGTTTATTCTTTTCATCGATTGTCATTTCATCTACAATTCTGCGTATATATTCTTCATTATGTATTGGATATCGTCCTCGTATAAAGTCTACAAATCCAAATGAATCGCGACGACGTATCATCAAGTACTCGATACCATTATGTCCTGGTCGAAATGCAATAATACCGACACTTGTGATGGGTGATTTGCATGTATTATATGAATGTCCTTGTTTATTACAATTATTACAGTATTGTGTCTGTGAAGAGGATACTCCATTTCTCTCGTTTCCTTGGTTACTGTTACTTCCGCTCCCGCTAACACTATGAATACTGTTACTTCCCGTCTTATGTGTTGTATTTATACCTGAAGAAGGAGGAGGAATATAGTTTTTTGACGTGTTTTTTCGTGAATACAAATGATTTGCGTGTTCACTCCCATGTTTCGGTGTATTTATATCACATTCAGTAACATCAAGAGAAGTAGCCTCTTTATCATTATTATGTTGTGCTTCATCCATGATTGTGTTGTTGTTGTTGTTGTTACCTTACTATTTGTTTAATTACAAATGTTTTTATATCGTTTGAATGTAATGGCTACATTAGACCCAGAAGTATGGGGACCGCATTATTGGTTTTTCTTATTAACAACTGCGATTAATTATCCGGATCATCCAAATGAAGTGACTCGAAAAAAGTACTACGAGTTCATTCAAAACTTTCCAATGTTTATACCAGATATAAAGATATCGGCGGACTTTAGTAAGTTATTAGATAAATATCCTGTAACACCGTATTTAGATAATCGTACATCATTTATTAAGTGGGTGCATTTTATTCATAATCGTGTCAACACCATGTTAAACAAAGATGAAGTTTCATTAGGTCATGCGCTGGAGTCATATTACCTACATTATAAACCGCGGCATATAAATATATTAGAAGAGCTACAATACAAAGAAAAGCTGGTATATTTCTCGATACTAGTCGGGATTGGATATGCTGCATATTATTTCTATAGTCATTAGGTTTACTATCATCTGTCTCAGGTATACTAGATTTGATTGGAATAAACTGACATTCTTTTACACTTGCGGCCGCCACTGCGTTAGCGTCATCGATACTTTTATCTCCGATTTTGTTGACATAAATTACGCGGGACTGCATACAACTATAAGCTCTATAAGCTGAGTAAAGGTAATATATATAGATGATAGTTTTCTATGTATATTATTTTCGAAATAAAGAATATTGTAAATATGATTACTAATTGTGTTGATATAATATAGTAGTTACTTTATAAGCAAATGCTTAAAACAGAATATATGGTGTTTTTAGTTACGATTGTATTAGTTGCAAATACATATTACGACGGTCGTTTATTAAAAGTAGTGACATCAAATCAAAAGTTTATAAAAATGGCGATGTATGGATTCGTAGGGTTATCTCTCTTTTTGTTTATACGAAAGAATCCCTCGCAGTCTCATCAACTTATGTATCATATGAATGATATTATCAAGTATATGCCGATTAGTAAAGGGACTGCTGATATGATAACGCCCTTTTTTGACTTTACAAGAAACCACGGAGGTATTAGTGGTTTTGTGGCAGGAATGACTCCGGATATGCAACGAATGACTGCGCAACAGATGGCGGTGGGTGGTGGAGGAGTAGCAGGAGCTGCCGCAGCCGCTGCAGGAGCGAGAGGTGGAAGACAAGAGAGAAGCGGTCTTATGATGTCATCAGGTGAATCAAAGATCCTCTCTTCTGGTAAAACATCTAGCAAACGTTGTGTAAGTGAAACAAAGAAAAAGTATGTTGCAGCACAACAAGGGTGGACATGTGGAGATTATCGTCGTCAGTTGCCAGCATGGTTCGAAGTAGATCATGTAATAAGACTTGAGCATGGCGGGTCAAATCATGTTGATAATTTAGTTGCTCTTTGTCGCGACTGTCACGGAAAAAAGACGGCGATGGAAAATCTTTGAATCGTGAGAGGTAACTAGATAAATATTTTGTAATTTGATTATAACATAAATAGACAATTATGATATAATATATTGATAAAACATTGTGTAAAATGAACAACACGAGTTCAACCCATATATCTCAAACACGTAAAATGTTTATTGCCGATAAACAAATGTGGAAATGTTGTCGGTGTGGTAACAGTCTTCCATCAATATATCATGTTTCACCAATTATACCTTTCGATAAAGGAGGCACCAATGGGTTCGACAATTTAGTGGCATTATGTTATACTTGCTTTCATAAGAATAAATGATGCTTGCCACACACGCATTACTTATGGCTGGGATAGAATTGTATTGAATAGTGCGAGAGATGCTTCCTCTTTTTCGTATTATCCGCATAAAATATTACCCTATTATAATAGACACTACTATCTGTGTTACAACATATTATCATTATTATAACTATAATTATATTGTTGGTATGGATGATAGTAGCACCTCATCCATTGATTTAAAAACATTATTTTTTAGTAGGTCGATCTGGATAACACTTATATTCTCGATTGTTCTTGTTTATATATCATATACTCTCGATTTAAATTGGTCTCTTATAGCAGCAATCGTCCTTTCTATTGTATACACACTATGTCAATTCTTTAATGTAAATATAGTAACTACTGAAACAAGCTGGTTTCGACGAGACATTATATGGTCTGTTATTCAAGTTGTACTAGGCGCACTCGTCTTGATATGGTATATTGTATTCTCTCTATTAAACACACACGATGTTCAAAAACTCGCCGATATTCCTCGTGTGGCACCCTCTATAGAAGAAACCAACCGAAAAGTTGAAAAAGCAACGGACGACCTCAATGCGATTTATGACAAGCTTATTCATATTCAAAATGATGTAGCAAGGTATATTCCGCAATTTAAACTTGCAATATCGATTCTCTCAAATACCCAAACCGCAATTAATACACTTACCTCTACAAACTATAAAGAATATGTGTCGAACAAAGTAAACGATACCATCGATGAACTTACTTCATTGAAAACCGGTATGAAACAAACTTCTGCTTCTCTCACTGAAGTAAAGACACTATTTCCAGAAGTAAAGGATGTTCGAGCTAGTCCAACAAATGATGTTCCTGTTGTAAATGAACTACTTAAAATAATAACCTCACTAGAACAATCTATCGGTTCTCTCGATACAGATATCGCAGCAGTTGTAACAACATTGAACCGCATGAAGAGCGACTATTTGACATCCACACCCGCAGTAACTGCATCCGTTGAACAAGCAAAAACTGCAATAAGTAGTCGTATCAGTGAACAACTCATTAAGTTGAATACTATGCTGAATAATATATTCGAAGGGATCATCTTAGTATCGATAAATGGACTTATTAAAGTGGTTGAAGCGGCGAAAGAAACGGTGTCTCTCGTTAGTGATGCAGTGGCAATAGCGAATGTCGGCGCAAATACAGTAGACAGTGCTACCGATCATGCGACGAAACCCATAAAACAACTTGATAATATTAATATTGGAGGTGATAAGCCAGTCGATGTGATGGCTCTTCTTTCTATTGTAGTCGGCGGTATTGTCGTAATTATCACTATATTTTCAAGCTACTATAAGTCGTACTTTAAACGCGATCTTACTGATGTGAAAGAGAAGGCAGCAATGGATGAATATACCGGAGAAGAATGGGATACATTTTTTACGAAGATGAATAATAAACAGCAACCAAGTTTCCTTGATAAGGTTGAACAGCTGTTCGCCAAACTCTCCATATATAACAACTCCGCCCTTATGTTCATGCTCTTGTTATGGGTTACAACCCTCATGGTGTATTATTATACATCTGAGAAAATGGAGAAGACAATTCTGCGTTTGTTCCCAATCACAATGATTCGACATGGACAAAATGTAATGATGGTGTTCTTCTCCGCGGTATTATTCGTTCTCTTGTTTTCATCGATCATCTTTCTTCCTTTTGTCCGAACATTTGATCCAAGCATAAAAGGTAATTTCATGGACTTTATCGAGTCGGTACAGGACTGGCAGTGGAAAGGGTTCTCTCCAACAAATGAACGTAAAGACAAGTATCAGAACGACGGATACCTCACCATGTTCTTTCGAACAATATTTACGTTTTTATGGTCGATATTGTGGTTTTTTGTTACACTAGGTAAGACAATTGGAAGCGGCATTATTTGGGCATTTACATGGGGTCTGCATTCTATTACCACGTGGATATATAAGTTATTTGATCCGAATGCTTCACCAAACGGAAATAATGGACCGACGCAGCAGCAAACAGGCGGTGATGATAGCAATATTCCTAGAAAACCTCTTCCTGGGTTTGGTCAAATCATGTCTGAATTAAAAATACTTGTTGATTCTCTCTACAACAATGTGACAGATATTGCAAAGTCTCTTATTCCAGGATGGGGATCAGCCTCTCAATGGAAGTTCTGGGAAAATGGAATGTATTTGTTTCGAAAAAATGCGGAAGAAGAGGAAGATACAGGAACCAACGCGTTTATTGATGGACGGTCTCGCGCGTCATTTCTTAAGAGAATACTCGACTTGGTTGGTGTATTACTTACTATGATTATTGGTGCCACAATTATTGGGTTCGGAATGTTTTATCTGATTGGAAAAGGATACAGTGATATTATTATATCCATATTAAGTATTCTTGCAGTTATTTTTGGTATTTCAGGATATATTAAGTACGCGAGAGATGCGGCTGCAGCAGAAGGAAAACTCGCATGGTTTGATAAACTCGACAGTCTTAATAATCCTGCAAGTCAAGATGATGGCCCAGGATTTATACTTCTTAAGTTGATATGGTCTGCTATAAAATACATTCCATGCTTATTGCTCGACTTTATTGAAATGATCATAAAACAATGGAATCTGACAACCCGCCCGATTATTATCATCCTCTTGGTTGAGTTTGTTCTTATTGCCGGTATATTCGGCGCTCCTTATTTGGTTAATTATGTTGTTTCAAAAGGCAGCATACCAGTTGTACCATATGTGAACGATTTAAGAAAACCGATAAATGTATCATCTCTCGATGAAGAAGGAGTATTTATATTTCATAATACCGCAGATCGTAGAAGCAAGGAAGACCAGGTAGCCGACTGTCCTCCAGAACAAAAGAAGCGGTTTTCATACTCGGTCTCAGGATGGTTTTACATACACTCAGTAACCGCTGGAAACGCAAATATGTCTTACAAGAATATATTGGATGTAGCCGGGGTTCCAAAGATAACATATAATAACGCAACGAATAACTTGCGATTCACAGTAAAAACGGATATTGTTGGAAAGAATGGAGAGGTGAAGACGAACGAGAATCGTATATTATTTGAAACAAATCCAGAAAAGAGAGAACCGAAAGCATCTCTTGATGGAAACGGAAATACGCGTATCATTGATTCAAATGGGCATACTGGATTTTTAGATAAATCAAAGAATAATGCGGTCACATCCGATGATCCGACGAATCGGCCGATAAATAAAAACTCGTATAAAGTGATTATGACAATTGACGAAGAACTCATGAATGAAACGATTCGAAAACCGTCGCAGATTATGATTCAGAAATGGAATAATTTTGTAATTAATTATGATGGAAATAATATGGACATTTTCATAAATGGTGAATTAGTGTCGAGTAATAAGAATGTTATTCCGAACATCACAAACGGTGCGATTATTACAGGAGACTCTGATGGAATTATGGGAAATATATGCAATGTGACATTTTATAATCGTGTATTAAATGATAGTGATGTGAGGTGGATCTATAATTCATTAAAGACACTTAATCCGCCAACACTACATGTAGAACCAACTGAGAAGAAGTTAACAAAGGATATTACGATTGATAGAAGTCAGTATGCTTAATCGAAGGTAACGACAAATAACAGAGCGGCGAATTATGTCCCATACAGGATAAAAGTATTCGCATGTATAAAAATATTTACTGGTATATATAGACCGATATACCAGTATATTACAAGTCAACAATAATCATGAGTACAAAGTTTATTATTATGACAGTGATTGCTATCATACTTTTGTATGCACTTTACAAAATCATTACATCAAACTACACAACTCTTGGGTCAATGCAGAATGCGAACAACGAAACACTTATTCCGGCCGCTTCAATGCCAAAAACAATCCCGAATACTAGCGCATTCTCTATGTGGTTCTATGTGAGAGACTGGACATGTCAAACAAATGCGTCCAGTGTAAAGCCCAAGAATATTATCAGCATTAAGAATGCACAGGCAAGCAACTTATTTTCAGTGAGTTTAGGAAATTGTATCAACGAAGTAAACATTAAAGTAAAATGCACCACAACAACTGCTTCTGCTGGTGTAGAAAGTACATGCAGTGTCGGTGATTTTCCACTTCAGAAATGGGTGCATCTTATTGTCAGCGTGAATGGTCGTGCATTGGATGTGTACGTTGATGGTAAGTTGGTTAAGACATGTGTTCTTGATGGTGTGCCAAAATTCTCCGATGCTTCGCAGATTATTTTAGGTGGAGGATTTGAAGGATTTATTACAAATGTGAAGTTTAAGAAAGACGTTATCGCGCCCCAAGAAGCATGGGATATGTACTCTGAAGGGTACGGAGGAAACCCATTCGGTGATATGTTGAATAAATACAAGGTGAAGCTTAGTTTTGTCGTTGATAATATTGAACAAAGTAGTGTATCGACATAACTTTATCACGATACTCCTTCCTATGAAAAATATATATAATATATAAGCTATATAGTCTAGTTATATATTACATAAAAATACGCGATTGTTATGAGTTCTTTAGGATTTAATGGGTCAGATTCATCATCTAGCGTTGCCGCGTCACCGTCGTCATCCGGATTAAATAGCATGCTCTCGCCTTTCGGAAATGGAAGTCAGGTAGGAACAGATACTGCATCTTCATCCAATTTCGATGTTAGAGCATTCCTGGAGTCAAATAGTTATGTTGCAAAGTTTGCATTTATTCTCATGGTGTTTATTCTCTTCATGGTACTACTTCGTCTAGGTGTACTTCTCTTAGTATGGTTATTCTCTCCTGGATCTAGTCCAACCCTATTGGATGGAAGTGTTCGTGCAGATGATCTTCGGACAATATACCAGGATCCAAACGAAAAGGATTCTATCCCAATTATCCGTTCTACAAATGAATCATCCGGTATTGAGTTTACATGGTCAGTATGGGTCAACGTCAGCAATCCACCCGAAGGAGATAAGTATGCTCGTGTATTTAATAAGGGTACTGTCATTTCTAAGTCGACAAGTGGAGTAGATAAAGGTATTTATGTTCCGAATAACGCGCCAGGTATTTATTTGAAAAAGGGTAGTGAAGGAACAGACAAAGTGGTGGCTTTAGCAGTTATAATGAATGTTGCGAATAGTAAGGGAGATGGATATTACGAGAAGATTGAAGTTACGAATGTTCCGATGGAACGCTGGGTTAACGTTATGGTCCGTGTAACAAACAACATTATTGATGTTTATATCAACGGACGTTTAGCCAAGAGACATAAAGCAATCGGAGTTCCATTACAAAACTATGGAAACATATTTATCGGAGAACAGTCATCGGCGGATTCATTTACTGGAATGATTTCATCTCTCAAGTATTTTAATTATGCATTAGGAGCAACAAAGATTATTACTGTTGTGAATGATGGTCCAAACAAGAAGATGCTAACTAGGGGAGGAGAGGATGATGAAGGATCCGTAAAACCGTCTAGTTATCTCTCATCACAGTGGTTCTATAATAATAATCGGGTATAAAGAGAGAGAGAGTATATACGAATTGATAGATGGATGTGTTTATCATGTAAGAGTGTTTTTATGCGTATTATATAACGGGTGTTGTATAATACGCGATATCAATATATTTCGGTAATAACATACAGAGAGACACAAACACCGATAGAGATAGATACTGATACATACTGATAGATACTGATACATATAGGTAGAGACAATGACAACTCAATCTCCCGCATATACTACCGAAGAGTTTGTGTTGAACCCACTACCCGAACCAACACTTATTCCGCGATTATTTGATATAAATTATAAGTTTGCAAACGTCCCTCCGTTTCCATTACTTCGACGAAGATCACAGAGTGATGGCGCAGTTCGATATGAAATCGATAATACCGTTTTGGCAGAACTTATCCCTACAACTGTTACCACAATTAAAGACCGTAATAACGACCTTCTTCCATTTGATTATTATATTAGCATCAAGGGGTTTCCGGACATTGAAACAGATAAAGGCAGTGTAACTATAACAATCAGTCAGGATCCAAGCGGGTCATGGGCAGGAACAACTATGTCTGCGAAACTGTATATTCGAAAGTTATATCCTACCATTTTCGGATTTGACACGATTATCAATAAAACAACTACAAGCCCAGCATTTACAATAAACCCTCCGATCTCAAATAACACTGATGGTATTTTTGACTATACTACAACCAACTCGCGTGTTGCAACAATTGACGACTTTGGGGTCGTTACTATTAATGGTCCAGGTGATACTCTTGTAACCGCTGTTCAACGTGCAACCGGAAAGTTCTATAAATCAGGTCCTAGAATTACCACACTTATTGTTACAAAGACAGAACCGGAATTTTCTGTTTCAAACATAACAAAACTGTTGTCGGATAAAACATTTACATTAGTTGACCCAATTTCAACAAATACAGAATCGCCGTTTAATTATCGCGCACTTAACCCGGAGGTGGCTCGTGTTATCGGGAATGAAGTTACAATTGTTGATAGTGGTGCAGCAGAGTTTATTTGTACGCAAATTGAAAACACAACCTATTTCGAAAAGTCTCTCAACTTCTTCGTATACATTTATGAAAATAATCCGAACATCGCAAGTTGCAACTATAATTTCGGAAACCCTTATATATCCACTTTTTGGTCACGATTTACGCCAACATGTTTCCCTTCATTCACAACAACCCAGTTGGATGAAAGGCGAAAAGTGGAAATACTCAAACATAAGAATAATGTTGGCAACTCTACAAAGAGTGAGAGGTATGCAAAGGCATCACGTGGTCAACTTATTCGAAAGAAAGGGTTTGCAGTACAAACCGACACATTTACTAACCCGAATGTATCAGGTCTACCTGTAGTTGGAAATACAATTGTATGTAATAATACACCGGTTTTATGCGGTCTAACAACTGCATGCGATGTACCCGGAAAAACAATGCTATTATGTTATAACCCGGAGGTGCCGCTATATAACTATCGCCGACAATATGTATATAAAGCCGGGCTTCAGACAACCACAAACATCCCTACACTTGCACTTACACAGCCGGTGAACTTTACTGCAGTTCGCGGAGACCAAAAACTAATAATTTCATGGGGACCTCCAGAGAGTAATGGTGGCTATACAATTCTATCATATGTTGTTACATATTCTCTCGATCGTGTAACATGGATCAACTTTGGAACATTTCCGAATAAGAAAATGGAAGTTCAAACAGAAGAAGTTGTCAATCTCGAAAATAACAAGAGGTATTATGTTCGTATTTATGCGGTAAATCGTATCGGCCCATCTACCTTTCCTGCTACCACGATCCAGAATACATATTCGGTTCCGAGCATACCAGGTGCAGTTGACTTGTCTGGTGGTAAGGATATTTCATTGCCAGTTTCATGGAGCGCACCAACGGATAGTGGCGGCCCGACATTAATTGGCTATAAGTTGGAATATACGTCAGATATCAATGGAATATGGAATAGTATTACTGTAAACAACCTTGCGGATACATCCGTGCCGCCGCCAACACGATATACTATTACTGGTATTGATAATCAGACAGTGTATTATGTTCGTGTTAGTGCATATAACAATATTGGGTATGGTCCAGCAACGGCGATAGTTAGTACTTCAACCATGAAGGCACCATCACCCCCATTAAATCTGGTTGGATATGCATCATATTCGGACATATTGAATACTGGGGTGGCAACACTTCTTGACCATAATGTACAAATGACGTGGGACGCACCATTCGACAATGGTGGCACAGATATTACATATTATTCAGTTGATTATTCCACAGATGGAACTGTTTGGATTAACTTAACTACAACACAACCTGCTGATACTCGTAGTTACAAATTTACCAACATTAACGGCGCATCTCTTGGTGCAGGAATACAGTATTATTTTCGTGTGTTCGCTAGAAATGCGTCTATTTTATCTCCTGCGTCGAATATTATACGAGTACGTACAGTAACTGTTCCTTCACAGCCGTACAACTTGTATCAATATAAAGAGAGAGATTCGGATGGTATTTATTTGGCATTCTCTCAGGCAAGTAGCGGTGGTTCTGCAATTACATCAATCAATGTTTATTATTCACGCGACGGTGGAAATAATCAGTTGTTTACAAAGACGCTTACATCGGATGTTGGTGTGGGTATATTAACGATTGTTTTGCCGACCATGTACGAAGGAGAGCAGCTATTATTCGATGAGTCAATTTATGGGATTAAGGTCTTTGTTACAAATGTGTTGGGAGCAAGTGCCGAATCCTCTCAATCACTTACAATTAATCCGGTTGTCGTAACTGCTGGATTTATGTAAATATGACACAGAACGAGAGATAGATCGAGAGATCGAGTGATCGAGTGATAGAGAGATCGAGTGATGGAGAGATCGAGTGATCGATATTTATTTTGTTTATTCTATACTGAATCATCAGCATATAGAATAAATATGTGTTCTAGACTCGCAAACTAGGATTTATGCATACATCTCTCGTTGGAAATATTTCCCCTGACATACATTTATCACTCGATTCTACTTCCAAACATGTGCGAAACCCTCGATCCTCTCCAATAAAACAAAAACCTTTACCGGTAGTTCGAGATTGGGTTCCACTTGAACTGCTGTCTGCCTGAGGAACCGGTCTATCTACACGCAACTTTCTCTCTTTATGATCATCTATATGCATAAACTGCGGACCACTTGGCAAAGAGGTTGGTGTTAACAATCCAACCCCGGACTTGGCCGCTCCTGCAGTAATATCGATCGCCCCCTTTCCTACATCGCGAATAACCCCCGCACCAGATTCAGTTAATGCGGCTGCAACATCAACCCCCGACTTTCCAGCACCGGCGGCAATGTCCAACGTTTGATCAGCCACGTTTCCGGTAATATAGGCAACTAATCCAGAAAAACTACTAACAATCGGTTTCAAAAAGTCACTTACTACCTGTGTTATATCTCCTAAATAGTCGAATAAGTTAAACCCTAGGAATGATAATACGAGTACTACAAGTATGACTCGAACAATCATTGATCCTGAAAACCAGTTGTCTGAATCAGAATCAACCGAAGGCGTAACATCCACTGGAGTGGCCTTTGTAATAGATGCGATTCCGCTTGGTGCGGCTTCTTTTATTTTAAATGTTGGTACACTATTTATGGAGTTCATATATTATATGTTACGTATTGGGTATGTATATATTAGGTTGAAAAATAATTTATACTGAAGGCGAAGGAGAAGGAGAAGGCGAAGGAGAAGGCGAAGGAGAAGCCTTTACACATGATATGATATTTATTCGCCCTCCCCACCATCTTTACGAATAATTGTGTTCATCGCATTTAACATCTCAATCTTCTCAAATGTTTTATCAAGATCGCTGCGTTCAATTCCATTAAATAAATAGTCAGTAGAGGGTGTTATTTCATTTTTCTTAATTTGTTTATAAATCGCATTTATTTTCGATACAACTGACTCAACTAACTGTTTATTTTCAATAATCTCACACCGAGGGTTATATGCATCATTCAGTAACGATATTGCAAAATACATGATATATCTTCGTCGTTTTCGTACACCGCTTGTAAATCGCATGCAGTATAGGTTAAATAAACTCGTTACAATTTTAGTAGTAAGCGTATCGTGGTTTTCAGCATTGGATGCTTCCGCAAGTATAATATCCCATACAATCCATATCGGGTCAAATTGAAGTTTATCATCAACATTAATATGCGACCTCCTCTCGCATCGACACACCTCCTTTCGTTGCTTACATATTACATCAAACTCGATAATCCATTCAATCCAGTAACACGCAAGAAGACTATTCTTCGACTCACTCGAAATATGATAAGCAAACTCATTTAATGCAATGAATATTTCTTTGGGGTCTCCCGATCGAAAAATACCTTCAACATATGTTATTCTTGGTGCCTTCAACTTTTGAGTCATAATTGTGATGTCATATTCTTCCGACTTTTTGATTTTCACTGAATCATATTTATGCTGTTTTTTCGTATTGCAGAGAATACACATCATTTCAGCGAACAACTTTCGAATCATTGGATTATTTCTTAGTCGAAACTCATTTCCACCTCCATATCCATTTTGGATAATCGTCTTGAATCTGTCATACCGCATTTCAATATATATTGGAAGTCGAGGGTTTGCTAAATGAACATACTTTCCGATGAAACATAAAATAATATCCCATAACTCGAGAAAATGTCCTGCACAAACAAGTTCTGCACTCCAATAACATGCCGGTTCTATTTTCGAATCAATGAGAGAGTTTAGTAGTTCTTTTCTTACATCCGTCTTCTTAAAGTTGGAGAATGATACGCCTCGAAAGTGAGGTTCTTCTCTTACGTCATTAATTTCTGAGGCATCCATCCATATAAAAAAAATAATAGATTATTACATATAAGAAACCGCGCGACTATCCCCTCCCACGAATTTCCGCAGTATTCATTTTTAATGGTATTTCAAACAATATATCGAGGATTATATAGAGCATTGCATGGAGAGGTAAAAACATATACGAAATGGGGAATTATATTACTAATCGTGGCAGTTGTATATATATTAGTATCATTACGAAAGGAGTTTATGATTCATAAAGAGGGTTTTGAGCAACGAGAGAAGTATTTATTAATGAATAATGATGAACTATATGATGAGTTTTATGCTGATATTTATGATGAACTGTTCCTACAACCAATGAAACTGGAATATGAGGTGTCAAAGGTTAGTAAATTGACCAAGATTGGCGGCAAGAAAGAAAATAGTAACAGTAACCATAGACCAATGTTACTAGATGTTGGATCGGGTAGAGGACATCATGTTGACCAGTTTCAAGCAAATGGAATTAACGTGATAGGTGTAGATAAATCGTCCGCAATGGTAAAGACCGCGAAGGACTTATACCCATCTAGTATATTTAAGGAAGGGGATGTCAATGATCCAATGCTATTTCCTGAAGACAATTTCGATGTTATTACATGTTTCACATTCACTGTTTATTATATGAAAGATAAACGCCTATTCTTCGATAACTGTTATAAATGGCTGAAGCCTGGCGGATTTCTTATTGTTCATTTGGTAGATAGAAATCGGTTTGACCCAATTGTTCCTGCTGGAAAACCGATGCTTTTAGTTTCTCCACAATCCGTTGCTGAAAAACGAATCACCAACTCGCTTGTACGTTTCAATAACTTTCAATATAAGGCTGACTTTAAAATGCCACAGAAGGGGTCCGAATGTCAGTTTAATGAAGTATTTAAAGACGATAAGAGTGGAAAGGTTCGAGAGAATAATCATACATATTATATGCCAACGCGTCGTGTCATTCTGGATACAGCGAAAGAAGTTGGGTTTTCAGTTACCGGAACCGCGGACTTAACTGATTGTATGAACGAGTATCAGTACTTGTATTTTCTTATGAAATGAAAAGGTAGATGCAGACATAGGTAGATGCAGACATAGGTATGGTGATACCTGGTAAGAGATATTAGGTAACTGGTAATATACGATCCTAATGTTCAACCATGTGTAAAATTGAATACATATTATTATTGTGCGTTCATATTACATCAAACTTGTATCAAACTTGTATCACTCATAATGGAATATCAGGATGCTATGAATAACTTTATGTGCAATGGACGTATAGATAAGAGAGGATTATTTGTATTATACACATTATTTATGACAGTATTATCAATTATTGGATTTGTCCTGTTAATCATTTTTGGGAGAAATATAAAAAATAAATGCGATAGTGTATCTTTATCCGAGTTCCATAATACAATATTAGTTCTTCATGTAATATACACATGCACTATATTAAGAACTATGTTTACCATTATCTCACAACAACTCTATGTTGGAGAGTTTGGAGAGGAGAGACGAAATGCAATAAATGTTACGAATCATTTTTACGGCTTTAATATATTAACCATTATTATTTCAATTGTATGTATCGCATTACTAGGAAGCGTAAATGTCTTTAACGATGACACTTTGTGTCGTATTTGCCCTGAACAAGATGATCGGTCATATATATACTATGTAACCGGATCATATGCATGGTTATTGGTTGTACCAATATATGTTATCACGAAAGGTGTGTTTCTATGTTGCGGTAATGTTGCCTATTATACATGTATTTACCGTCCGAATACTGCTGACATTCATTCGAATGAATATGATGATGGGAATGGTATGTCTTCGTCACGGCACGTATCAATTACAATTATAAATAATTTTGTAAATATTGATACGCGAAATATATCGCCACCAATCATACAACCTCCGCCCCCATGTATAAAATACAAAGTTCCTCGCAAAATGTATAGCGGGAACGTATCCGAATGTTCAGTGTGCTATAGTGAAGAATGTCGTATTCTCTCGTGTGGACATATTATGTGCGAAGAGTGTTATGAAATGATATATAAAATATCGGATGTTAGAATGAGAACTTGTCCACAATGTAGAACACCCCTAGTGCGAGCAGATGACTATAAAAAGTACATTGATACCATATCGATCGAATCTGGGATTCATGATATTATTGATACGATGATTGATGGATGTATCAATAATAAATATTGCGAAACTACGAGTACGAATGTTAATACGAATGTTGATCTTGATATGAGTACGAATGTTGATCTTGATATGAGTATGAATGAATCATCACCATCTATTACAGCAACGTCAAGTAACCATCTGATTGTATTTCGATTTATAGATGTAAATGACTGCAATGACTGCAACAACTTTAGCAATAATATAGAGGTATCATCGTCAATTTCTCACGTGTTACCTAACATACTTCCTGGTTCGTGCGAATGAGTCAACCACAAATATAACAAATACTCCTAAAAAACAATAGAGAACCAACTCCTCCATAACATTCTCTGTTTTTTCATCCCGTTTTTCTTCAAGCATATGAATAATGTAATTCAGCTTTTCAATAAGAGCGCCATTCGTCCCTGGCTGTGTTAATCCCGAAGTCATTGTATCCATTTTGGGAACAAACTGTTCATAGTATTGACGAGCGTATGTGCTAGTTGTATCAGCCGGGGTTCTGTTACTTGGTTGAGGTTGAACCGGTTTCGGAATAGTTCCTACCTCTGCTGCACTCGATGTAAATCCATCAACCAGTAGAGAGTTATATGATGATGTTGGATTTAACATGACAGTACTTTGAAGATGTTGCGCACCAGAACTAGAAGCCATCGTTGGAACTGGACCTGACCCAGCATTATATGTTGCCGGATTACCATGAGCTATAAAACTCTTGTTTACATTAATACCCATTCCTTGACCTGGGTAAGATGGTAGATCTGGTGAATACGCGTCACCACTATCATCATCCTCATCCGAGTCTTCTCCACCCTTACTATGTATTTTTTCGATATAATCCTTCAACTGTTTTATTTTATTATTTGCTGCCTTCTGTATTTCTGACATTTTAGATTGAGGAATATCATTTTTAGCATTCATATTTGACACGGAGGATGAAGATGATGAAGATGCAGTATATACCTCTCCACTCTCGTAAGATGGACCATCTTGATAGTTATTTCGAACCTTCAGTGTGCGGTTGTTTTTTCGTTTTGCGTCTATATATGATGTGCCGCCACCGCTATT
>JACCEC011637311.1_pt1 | contig 29494 bp, 69 predicted proteins | sample 7450121 | NCBI WGS metagenome assembly JACCEC01 (sample SAMN15323455, study PRJNA562643) | freshwater metagenome | isolation source: river surface water | place: USA:Blue River Watershed | collected 2017-08-18 | reverse complement strand
TATCCTAGAGTGCTGTTACAGTAGCTGAGAGTTAAAAACAGCGTTATATGCGCTAGATATGCACTCTTAACGCACTGTGTTTGTATGGTTTCTATTGGGTCGGCTCAACTGTTGAGTTACTGTGTTAGCTACTGTGTTGTCACTGTTAAGAGGCACTGTTTGTTCGAAAAAGGGTAACAGGGGTTTTTAAAAAATTGCTGCGCAAAAGATTTAATATACATAAAGTTTATCACCGGCCTGGTGATTTTTACCCACTGGGGTTAAAAAAGTAGGAGTTAAAGTAAAGAAAAAAGTAAAGAAAAAAGTAAAGAAAAAAGTAAAGAAAAAAGTAAAGAAAAAGAGAGACTGCGCTGCGCAAAAGTTGTGCAAAGAATATAAAAATAATACCCCACCCCCCCTCATAAAATAATTTATTCTCTCCCTCCTCATAAAATAAAATAATTTATTCTCACCCTCCTAAAATAATTTATTGTTCAGTCATAAAAAAGCTAGCGTGATGCTAGCTTTGATCTAGTGCAGTGTTATACTCGGGCCCAGTTGTTTTTAACATATGTCTTGGCCAGTGACAGCGTCATGCCCAGTGTTGCAACTGCCCACGCTACTACTGTCATCGAGTCTTGGCCTTGTTGTTTAGCTAGTGCAATCTGTTCGCGTACTAAGCTAGCGTTAGAACTCTTGTTAGTGGTCTTAGGCTTAGCAGTCTTAGGCTTAGCAGTCTCAGTCTTGGCTTTAGGCTTAGCTGCTGTGTCTACTGGCTGTCCGCCGACTGCTGCTAAACTGTATTGGCATTGATTGTTAATACGACCGCCGTCACGTTTGACTGTATAGCTTGCGCCGTTTTGAATACTGGTGTGCATCTTTTCACTTACATTAACTTGACGACCAGTAGTAGTAGTATAAGCATAAGTTTTGCCTTTGGCATATACCACTGGCTCATTGTGACAACGTGCTCCAGTACCGCCTAACAGTTGACACACACGCTTCCACCCCGCATCGTGATTCTTGCCCAGTGTTGGCTTAACAAAGCACACCAAGTGAGCAACTTCATGTGGTACTGTTTCGTTGTAAATGTGATCCCAACTTGAGTTCTGCATCATTTGAGTATTAAAGCGTAGGCTTAGTTTGTTGCCTCGTATGCAAGCCATACCAGCTGCACGGCCTTTTAAATCAAAACGAATTTCAACTGTGCCTAGGTCTACATTAAACTGATCGCGCACTTGTGCAATCAACTGTTGTACGCGGATTTGGATTTGTTCTGCACGTTGTTTTAACATTTGGATTTCGCTCCTTGTTGTTTATGTGCTTAGTATAAGCGATTGGTGTTGGCGGTGTCAACCACTTGGCAGATCTATTTGAAAGATATTTTTTAACGCAGCACCTACTTGGATTATTTCTTCTTCTGTGCGCCATGCGCCAAACTGCTCGTACACTTCTTCTACAGAACCTCTAATGTATGATTCGTATCCGAGAGATGAATCACTGTGAATAAACCAAAATTTCTCGCCTTCTCGGGGCTTGAATGGTGCTGGCAATTCAATGCCGTTGATAGTAATAGTTTGTGGTGCTATCTTAAACACAATCTTTTGATCAGAGCCAGTGTCTTCTCGGTGATATGTTGCTGTGGCAATCTCTTCGGCAGTCAATGACAATCCGGTTAATAAGCTGTGCCAAGTGTCTGCGGTACTCCACTCAGGTGAACGCCACAGTACATCGCGCCCTTGGCTCAATGCAGCAAACACTTCTTGGCTGTTGATTAATTCGCTCATAGTATTCTCTCTTATCAGTTGCTGGCTGTTAGACTTTGAACATATTCTGCGTAACTGCTGCCCTGGATTGTGACCAAGCTGTCCACTGAGTCTTGGCTTCTGACAATAATATAGTTGTTGATGTTTCGGCCGACCAAGTACAGAGCCAAACGGCTTGCATCGCGGTATTGTTGAATGCGGTTGTCTGAGCGATTAATTAAACGATAAACAGTGGTCATTGCAGTGTCTCCAGTTTGCTTAACTTATGCAGCTATAATAGCTGCTATGGCCCGGTGGTGTCAACCACTTTTCGAGATATAAAAAAGCCCTGCGAGTGGAGCGAATACTCGGCAGGGCAGTAAAATTAAATGTCGAAGTATCTAGCAATGCTAGCAATTAGGCACGCAGTATTAGTGGCAATTAATAGGCCGGCAAGCCATGGAATCACTCGCCGCTGTTCTAAGCCAACAATCAACAGTACAATAACCACAGCGTGCGCCGCGGCCAGCACTAGTGGAATAATTGAAGTCATAGTGTGCTTACCTGCAAATAAATTTGATATAATGAATATACAGTGCCAGTGGCGGATGTAGCCAACGCAATGGCTCTAAGCCAGTTGTTCCACAAGTGCCCAACAGTGATTGGCTCAAACTGCCAATGCACTGCTAAACACACAAGTGATAAGATCAGTAGTAATAAATGTTCAAACATGTTAACGCATTAAGCTGACATCAGCAACACGGCGCCACTTGTTGTTTGGAAAGCTTTTGACAAGATCTGCAAGTTTAATCACAGTTCGCAAGCTAAGCTCTCGCAAGTTTTGTTTGTTAGTGTCGATGTATTCGATTACAGCGTCTTTTTCCTCTTGTGTAAAGTCGTAGCCATCTAGCATGCCGTCATTTAAAATTTGACGAATACGTAGCATTTTTTCGCGAGCACTGTGAATAGTCAAATCAATGTAGTGACAACGGCTTTCTAGTGCTTGCAAGTGATCTTGTAATTTCTTGCTTTTGATATTGGCAAAGTTTAAGTTGGTGATAAAGATACAGCCGCCTTTGAACTCAAAGCTGTTTGGAACGCCTTCATTGCGCAGTGTACGACTGTCAGTGTTCCAAGAAATTGTACGTTTCTTGCTAGTGTCTAACGCAGCTTTCAAGATGTTTAAGCTAACATCGTCTAGCAAAATTGAGTCACAGTCATCAAACACTAAAATTGATTTTTCGTCGGAGTATTCGTAAAGTTTAGTGTACAATCCAATCGCCGACATTGCGCCTTTGATGATTTCGTATTTTTTAAACTTGCCTGAGTCTGAGCCTGCAATTGCTGCGAATGTGTCAGTGCGGCTAAGCACTTTTTCTACACCAAAGCTTTTGCCTACGCCTGGCGCGCCACTAACAATCATTGCACGCACTTGGCCTTTTCGTACTGCACTGGTCATGTCTTCTAAGATTTCAAAACGGCCACGCAAGCGTTCGATGATTTGTGCATCTGATTCTTTTGATTGTTTTGGAGTCTCTTTGTCTAGAGACACTACGCGGTAACCTGCTGGTTTAGTTTCAATTGCTGACATTGTGTTTCGCTCCTCGTTGTCTATGTGCTTATTTTAGTAAAATTAGGAGCTGGTGTCAACCCCTAATTTAAATTATTTTCCACTAGTCTAAGCGACTGCCTGCATAAGCATCAAAGCCATATTTTTTTAGTACTTGGGCTGCTGCTACTGCTCCGGCATACAATGTGTCAACATTTTGAACAGCCATTCCGCTTGGGTTCCAAATTTGATATGCACGAGTCCAATCACGACCTACACCTGCTGCGGTCAATGCGCGACCTAGTTTGGTGTTGCCTTTTACTCCTACGATGTTGGTCCATGCAAATCCGCACGCATATTGATCGCGACCGTTTAGGTGTTCTTGAAAGAATTTTTCTGCTGCTTCACGAGCTGCTGCACGAGCTTCAGCAATAATGTCAGTTAGTTGTTCTGCGGTGTATGTTAGTGTAGCCATAGTGTTCGCTCCTAGTTGGCATTTGCTTAACTTATGCAGCTATTATAGCAATCAGTGATTGTGCAGTCAACCCCTGATTGCTATTATTTTTTGATTTTTATCTGTATTGGAAAACGTATGTTGGCTCGCATGTTTTGGGATCCAAGCTGGCCATAATAGTGTCGCTTGAAGTGCCGCCGTATTGGTTCTGTGCAGTAAACGACATAACAAGAGCAATCATGCCATTTTCTTCTGGTGTGACTACTGTGCCGGTATGTTCAAAGCTTTCGGGTACTGTTAGATAGTGTAGCTTGATGTATTTGACTACTTGGCGATTTGTACCGTCTGGACCATTAATACAGTGCGACCCGCTGTGTTTGGGCTCAGTGTTAGCTTCAGCTGCAGGTTGCTCAACAGATTCTTTGTTGCGTAACTGCTCAGCCTTTTGCTGAACTTCTGCACGGTCTTCGGCAATTTGCTGCGGAGTTTTAGAGCAGCCAGCTAACGACAAAGCTACCGCAATTGCAATGGAAATTCCAGTAAGTTTTTTCATGATCGTGTTTCCTGATGTGTAACTGAGTGCAAAGCCGAAGACTACTTAGTAGTCGTAGTCTTCTTCATCGTAGTCTTCTTCATCGTAGTCTTCGTCTTCGTAGTAGCAGTCTGCTTCTTGCAAGTCAAACATGTCGCATGGGTTAGCTGCTGCTGCACGTTCCGGATTGTTTAAGATAAACTCAACAGTGCTGTCGATTAATGTGTCTAACGCTGCTTCAACGTCGTCAGTTAGATCGGAATACCCGCCGGTGTTAGTGCAAGGCTCAATAAGTCGAGCAGCCTTTAACGCTTTATCAGACATTGGCAAATACTGACGTAGAAAGTTCATTGCACCTGAAGTATTGTTACAGAACCCGTTGTTGAACGCATCGTAATACAAGCGAGTTGCTGCGCGGATCAGCTCGCCGCCTAGCGTGTCTGCTGCGCCTGACGCTGGCATAAGTTCGTTTGCTAAACGAGTGTAGTCTGCTTGGTAAGTGCCTTCGTTGTTCCAGTATTTCATGTTTCGCTCCAATTGTGTATTTGCTTAACTTATGCAGCTATTATAGCAATCTGCGATCTCGGCGTCAACCCCTAATTTAAAAATAATTTAAACTTTTTTAGTACCGTAAGTTAGCATTAATTTTCTAAGACGCTTTTCGTACCACTTCAATCGTTTGTAGTACATGTTCTTTCTTAGGTTGAAAACTGATGCAGTATCTGTTTCACCGTCATAATGCCATACTTCAAACGAAGCGTAATTGTCGAAGCCATACCATGCCAACGACTTGGGCTTTTTGTTAAAGTGAAACTGAACCCAAATTTCAAATGTAACTTTGTTGTCAATAAACTTTTTAACTTGCTGCTCAAGTGACTTTAACGAACGGCAGTCTACAAAACTAGACCCTGCGTCGTGTGTAGACTTGAACCGCAAATAGTAACTGGTCTTGGTGCTCATACTGTTAATCCTCAGGGCACATGACTTCGTCTAAACTGGCTGTGTCGTTGTACCAACCGGCGTATTGCTTTACCTTTTGCTGTGCTTGGCTGTAGTCAACTTCGGATTCTGACTGGAACTCGTGAGTGTACCAAACTAGTCCTTGCCGATACCGCATCGAGTAACAGTGCAGTTCTGTTTGGGGAGTGCCTGCGCTGTCGTCACTTTCTTCTGAATAGTCTTCACTGGTTGTTTCAGCCTGCTGCTGGATAATCGGCTCATTAAACACAGAAGGATCGCCGCCGCTGCACGACGCAAACATAACAGCCATTACGGCGTATAATACCGCGGCCGGTATTAGCCATTTCATAGTTGATCCTCTAGTAACTGCTGTTCAACAGACATTGATTTTAATTTGGCGTCAACTACAGTGTAACAGTCGATGGTACACCATTGCAGTTCACCATCCTGATCGGCTACGTCAAAATGAACTTGCCCGTTGGCAAACCAGCTGACCTCAGTATCTGCCGGGAAGGTTAAGATTGTTTGCTTGGTTGACTTAGAGATAATCAACACTTGAGTTAGACTAGAATCAAACGCCCAAATCACTGGACCGAACCATTCAATTGCATCAGCTAGTTTTAAAACTTCGACTACTTTCATCAAACACTCCCGGCGTTGGCCTTATGCCAACACTCCCCATCCCATATCTAAACACACGTAGTCTACACCGTCAACATTAACAATGTCGCCTACATTTACTGGGCGCATGCCCGGGCATAGTGTGTTACGTTCGCCGCGTCGGCTTGGATCGTTTGTTAGTTCAAACATCTCTTCAGCAGCATCCACACCTTCTAGGTCTAGCTGGCCCGTCCACGTTTGAGTGTAGCCACTGGTGTTGACCAGTGTGCGAGCAGTTTCTACTTGACTGTTAAGTCCCCGGCCTACAGTAGTGCTACCCATAAAGAACTTGATGCGGTTCTCAGTAGCCACTTGTTTGATAATAATGTTAGCCATAAACTTCGCTCCTAGTTTGTTTGTGTATGCTGCTATTATAACGACATTTGAATCCAGTGTCAACTGTTAATCTAACGAATAAGTTTCGATAGTAACAGTTTGAACTCCTAAAGATTTAACTTCGTTAGTTTGAGTGTTGAGAATTCGAACGTCAGCTGGTGCAATCACAATGTTACGACGAGCGAACTTTTCCAATGCTTCTTTGATGCTAGTGTTTGCAAAAAAGTATTGGCTGCACTGGTGCTTAGGTGAAAACAATACGTATGGGTAGTTTGGCTTGATTCGGCCTAAATCGCTTTTGGCAGCAGTTTGTTCAAGTCTTGGCTTTAAAAGATCAGCTAGATTTTTTGCAATTGGGGTAGTAACAATCATTGATGAAATATCACTGCGAATAACTGGGTATCGGGCATTACCACGGTTAGTAGTAAGTACTACACGATCGTACCAACGACCGCGGCCCGGAGTTGACTGCCAAGTCAAAGTATTTGGCTTTGAACGTTTGGTGCTGATAACAGTATCGGTGTCTGAATCGTAAAAATAGCCTTCTAGTAATTCTGATTTGAATTTATGAATAGTCATATGTGTCGCTCCAAGTGTGTGTTTGCTTAATTTATGTAACTATTATAACAATAAGTGGTCTCGGTGTCAACCACTTATTGTCAATTATTTTAGTGTTCGCGAACACCGCAGATTGCCGAGTAACCCAGTAAGAAGCCAGTGGCCACTAATGACGCAATCCAGTTGGTTACCAAAACTTGCCCTTCAGTTCCGCTGACTGCAAAGACATAGGTATTGAAAGCAAACGCAATCATAACTGCAACAATGGCAATAATCGATTTCATAATGTTGTTCCTTGTTAGTTTCTGTATGTGTTTAGTGTACTAAACTCAGCAATAGGTGTCAACTAAGTTTTTAACAAATTCACTCGAACTTTCGCCTAGGTCAGTTTCAGCAAACACTGCAACATCACCGGCAGATGCTAGCTTGCGACCCGCACGGTTGTTGTCACAGACTGCTACTACTGTTCGGCCCAAGCTAGCTAGAAAGTTTCTAACACTAGATGAAGGATCGCAAGTCAGCACAGCTATCGCACTAACACCTAGTTCAGTGAGACGAACAGCATCGAATATACCTTCAGTGACGAATACCACATGCGGTGTTAAGTGTAAACTTTCAACACCAAATACAGCCATGTGTTCACTGGTACGGTAAGTATAGTACCTGCCCTGCTTTGGATCATTGTGCCGGTCTTTGCTAGCACCAGGGCGGTACTGTTGGTATCCGGTTAGCTGACCACTGAGGTTCCACAGATAGAACGTAGCCGTATTTTCTAGTTCGTTGATCACTGGGCGATGTAACTCGAGATCAACATGTCGGCTGAGTAAATGTTGTTCGACAGTGGTCATAGCTGTGCTCCTGGATGATTATTCAACACACTTTACTGGGCGGTTATCGCGGTATTGCATGATACCAGATCGATGATCTAGCCGAGTGTCGGTTTCGACCCAAGTCTTGGTATATTCATAAGTTAATAAACCATCGTGGCATTCAACGTCGAGTGTAGTGCGTTCAGTACATGCACTAACAGCCGCAATCACTGGAATTAAGATTAGTAGTTTTTTCATCGACTGCTCCAGTTATGCTGAGAGGTTGTAGTAGTCAGCTGGTGACAAAAAGTGCTTGGCTGACATTGTTAGATTATAGTCGTTAACGAACTTTTCAAACCAGTAGATAACTTCATCAACCAGCGACTGGTCAGTTGCTGTGATCACTACATAGTGACGTTCACTGTGTTCTAGTTCGTTGACAAAACAAAACTGATCACGCAGGTCGATGCTAAGCCCATCTAACGCTTTTTTAACTAGCAATGCAGTAGTCAAAGGACCAATGTAGTCTTTGCTGCCGTGGGCGGTGTACTTGGTAATGTCTAGTTTGGTCGAATAGGTTTGCATCTCTAAGTCTCTGCGTTAATATGTGCTTAGTATAACTGAACTGATGACCAGTGTCAACCACTATTGGCAAACACTGATCATTGCTCGGTAAACATCGATTGGGCCCATTGGATACTTGTACACTTGGTTAACCGCAGTGACCATTTCTGGAGTTGGTGATCGTGGAACAACCACATACCCGCTAGGTACTTGTGCAGCCAACGCAGCTTGCCACACTGCATAGTCATTGTTTAAACTTTTGGCAGCATTTTGGCTACGTGATTGGTCGTGCCATGTGCCGACATTTTTTGCAGTGTATTCGCCGTCAACAAACTCAACCAAACCCAACAGCGATTTATTCTTTTCGAGTTGTTCAAACGCAGAGCGCGATTGCTCGGGATTCATAATAGTGTCCTCTAACTGATAGATTGCTACAGTGTACTGGGATTTTTAAACAAAGTCAACCTTTGGGATCAAATGTTTCTCTGTTAAAGCATGGTGTGTATTGAATATAATTGTCATACCCGTCGTTAAAACAACTGGTACACTTGTCAATTCTGCTACCGATGTGTTTTTCTTCTAGGCTCGCTGGTCTAACAGCAGTGGTTGGTCTGGCAATATGCTTGCCAGTAGTTGGCGATACTAAATTGAGATATTTGCCGTCGCATAAAAATGCATCAACGGCATAAACTTCGGTATTGTACTTGTCGTCAACGATGACTACCTTTTCGTGTAAAATAAACTCTGTCATTGATCTTCCCCTTGATGCATGACTAAACTATTTATGGATATAGTATACTAAAACGGTCAGGTAGTCAACCGGTATTATAGTGGTGTTACTTTAAATTCGTTAATAAATGCTTCGTAGTTGATTACACGGTGCCAACCGCGCTCGCGTTCATTCCACATGTACCATTCGTCGGGCCCGGCTTGCAACCACAGGTTGTCTACGCAGTCCTTGTGGGTAGCTTTGGACATTTCTTCGCGGTGCCCGGCAACTTTGCGAGGCCATTCTAAGTTAATTGAGTGAGTGGTGAGACGATGACTTTTCATTTCGCGATATCGTTCTTCGAACTCTGCTGCTGCTCGATTGCGAACTCGAATAAACCACACTGCACCGGCGGCAACTGCAACAACACCAACAACCATCACGCAGGCAATAATCCATGCTAGGAATTCAAAACCGTTCATAAGATTCTCTCTGATATAATAGATAATAATTGTTTATTATAGCAAAACCGCCGGCAACTGGTCAACCTAGAACTTGGGATGTGGTAGTGGAAGAAACGCCCAATAGATCACATGATTGCCATAATGGTTCCAAAAAGGTTTAGTACCATTGCTAGGACAAACCCAGTAGTCGTGCGACACACGATTGTTTAATGTGTCGTAAACTAGATATTCCCAGTTGGTATTAGCCTCGGGGTCAGTTGGCGGTTGTTGATCGGACATGTTAATCCATTCTACAGTGCTAGTGATCACTGGCGGTAACATAGAGATCTTGGCTGCAACCCATGCGTTCCACGCTGCTTGAGTTTCTGGGTCGTAGTACTCGACGTGATCCATATATGTGACCACAGTCAAGTCTAGGTCTGCAAACTTCTCTTCGAACAGAGTTCGTTCATGCGTTAAATCAATCATTCGATGGGCCTAATACCAAGATTCTTGATAACTTGTTCATTGATAGTAATACCCACTCTCGTCCAGTATTCGTCGTCTTGTTCGACTGTCCACACATACCATTGATCGTTTTCCAGTTTTAGATAATCAAAGTCTTGGTCAATGTGTGTGGCATCTGCTGGTTTATTGTGTAGTTTAACAGACATTGGTTTGCTCCTGAATTATCGAGATGGTACGTACAACGGCACTTGACCAAACTGGCAAATGGCTGTAGACTTTTCGCCGCTTAGCAAACGGAATGCATCTTGTCCTTGATACTTGGCTGCTTGTTCTAAGCAGGTTTTTTGCGTAGCAAATGGAATCTGAATTTGTGAAATACTTTCGCCACTGTTTACGTGGTTTTGTGCAGTAACAATCAGGAACCATACAGTTACAAATTTAATCATTGTTTCGCTCTATATTGTGTGTATGTGGGTATTATGCAACAAGTGCGCAGCATTGTCAACCGTTATTTTTGGGCTGCTTGTATTAAAGCTACATATGATTTATCAACTGCATCCCACTCGTCCGGGTTAATTGTGCTCATGTGAAAGTGCTGTGCCATATACATAGCTTCTCTCATTTTATAAGTAGGAGTGGGCGGTATTACTACATAACCTTGCGGCACTGTGTAATTTCTAGCAGCAATCCACACCTTGAGCATTTGGTCAGCAAACCACACTTCTTCTCGGTGGTCCTCTTCTTGTGACTGTTGAACATATCCCTTGCGATGGAAACAAAAAGCAACCTTGGGGCTAATACCAGCTGCTTGCTCAAACGCACGAATTTCATCAGCGGAAACATCAAATGGTACTGATTTCATTGGCTGACCTCCGCAACTGCATTTCTTAGATCGGCCAATGGTGTTAACCACTGAATATATTCAATCCATGCAGAGTTTTGGTCCCAGTTGCAAGTTTCACTCACTTGTTGAAATGCTCCACAGTCCGAAGACATAAAGCCGACTAAATGACTTTTGTCAGGTTCACGTTCGGCAGCAGCCAAGTGTTCTTGACTAATGTCTTTGACGTACTCGTCGTTGCTGCTGTGGTAGTATTCTGCATCTTGCGGCGCACGAGCTAAGATAGCCCATGCTGCTGCTAGGCCGCGCTCTTGGAGTAGTTCATGTGCAGTCATTGGTTGGTCTCTAACTTGTTTAACTTATGCAGCTAGTATAGCAATAACACTAACCGCTGTCAACCACTTTATAGTGAGCCATTGGATGGCACTTCGCCTGGATGGCACATGATCTTACCGCTTGAATCTAACTCTGGAATACCACCGGCAGCTCTGCACACTCGAGTATCTTCAATTTGGCAAGCTGCGGTGTCGCGTATAATCCACGACTCACATTCAACGCGATTGCACGCAGTCAACAATCCACTTACTGTAATCACTAGTGCTAAATTCAACAGTTTCATAATCAAATCCTTGTAGTGTTAGTCTCTATCAATGCAGCGATAACCAGTAAAGTTTACCGTAGAAACAATTGTGCAATCGTTCATTGGGTAATAATCATATTCGATCTTTGCCTTTTTCTTTTTCTTTGCTGCGGTAGCTGCAGGCAATGATGTGGTTGTTACAGGTGTGTATTGTGTTTTAGGTTTACTATAAGTCGATGTCTTAGGCGCTGTGTAAGACCGTTTAACGCTAGTAGTAGGCTTGACGCTGCTAGACGTGCTGTAAGACCTTGTAGGCGTGCTGTAAGACCTTGAGCTATAACTAGAGCTTGAACGCGAACTAGAGCTGTATGACGCAGCATTTGCGCGATTATACACGGATGCAAGCAGTGCAGCAAACCCAACCACTAAGACTACTGCAATGATTATAAACCCCTGGCGAGTACATTTAGGCACGAGCGTGTTCCTTATGATGTGCAAGTGTAAACAGTAAAGCGATATCGGTAACCGTCATTTTGTTTCCAGTCTGAACTGTATTTGAGTTCAAAGCCGGCTGGTACTTGATAAAAGGTATCTGCAGTATCAAACTCGTGATCTACTTGAGTTAACAACACAGTGTCTGCGATATCTGCTGTTTGCTTGTAAATGCTAGCACCGCCGGCTATATAAATCTCCCGAGTGGCCAGTGCATCACTTAGATCGCAAGCCGCTGACAGTGCTTCGTGCAATGGCAATCCGTGCTCGGGGTTGTTGCTAACTGGAACTACCGCTCTACGGCGCAGTGTACCAGGTAATCCTTTAATAGTCTTACGGCCCATGATCAACGCTTGACCAATTGTGGTGTTTTTAAAAAATTCTAAGTCTTCACGAATGTGCCACAGCAACTGATCGTTGGCGCCGATCTCTCCATTTCGACCTGCTGCTACAATGTGAACCACTTGTTTGTTGTTGTACATATTATCTAATTCTCGGTAGTAGGAAGCTTACTCATAGTAAGCTTCATTTGGAGTTCTAACCACACACTCGGCTTCACACTCTAAACGAGTTTGCAAACCGCGTGCCTTTTCTTGAGCAATCTCAACTAACTGCCCTGCGTATTTGCAAATGCGCCATACTCCACGAGCATTTGGCTTTTTCCAGTATGCAATTTGTTTTTCGGTCAAATAGCCTTTGCGAGCATAGTACGAAGCCATACTAGTGCCCATCTTGGCATCTGCTTGAGTGAAGCCGCGCCCGTTGTTGACTCTAGTAGACTCGCTGGATTGTTCATCAGCAGTTTGACGCTCATTGAGTACAAACACCGCGCGAGCAATTGCTCGATCGTTTGATTGAAGTAGTGCAATGATTTCTTGTTTGTTCATAACTTTCGCTCCTAAGTGTATGATGTACAGTGTGTTAAGTCAACCTATAATGGTTAAATGTAACGGCAAGCTTTGCAGTAAGTATAAGTTACTACGATTGAAATAGTTGCTACAATTAACATTTCCATCTTGTTCGCTCCAAGTTGTTTAACTTATGCAGCTATTATAGCGCACGTGGAACAAGTGGTCAACACCGAAATTAAAAAAAGTCAAAAAAAATCCCCGCAAGTTGCCGGGGATGTCCACTGTGGACGTTGTAACGAAATCGGTGTGTAACAGTAGGATTTGAACCTACACCAACCGGAGTCGCCCTCCGATTATGTACCGGCATTGGGTACAAGCCTAACCAATTAGCTATGTTACACTGAGCAGCCTTACCGTAGCTGCTGCGAATGGTTTATTTAATGTCTATACCATAACGCCGACAATCGCAAGAGTTCAGCATGCCCGATGGTGCTATTTGTGCCTTGACGTACTAGTTCATGACCTAGTACATCTTCTCTTGCTATGATGCTATTATAGTTGATCAGCAACACGGTGTCAACTGATTTTTTCAACTATTTTTTATAGATTGAATACTAATTCGATCGTAGGTAAATTTACTAACCTTAGGTTTGCGAAAATCACTTCGCATTAAACCTTCGAATATAGCATTGTTCAGTTCGGTCTGATATACTATTGGATCTTTTTCTCGCCAATTGTGGTATACCTTAACTGTGCCAGGTACTGTGCATTGTTCGATTTTATCAGCCATAATAATCTTGAGTATTTTGATAAGTGTAATGAAATATATTAGTTGCTAGTCTTTCCTAGCAGTCATCTAGCCGATGCCTAGAAACCGATATTTGACTCTTAATGCCATGACCTCGATAAACGGTGCTGCTCGGGCTCTGGGCATACACCCTATTTTTAAAGACCATTGAGCATATGAATGGTCTACGTTAGCTGGCAAGTTGCGAACCCTTGCTTGTAGATTTGGTTTATCTTTGCTTACGGCCCATTACACACTGGCAAAGCAGCCCGTATCGCCTACGGATTCAACTAACGAATATAGTATAAACAATGTTAACACTATATTGATGAAGTAAACAGTGGATATTGGACTTGAACCAATGACCTCACGCTTAGGTAGCGTGCGCTGCTAACCATCTGAGCTAATCCCGCGTGTTACTTGTTGCTAGCACGTTGTACACCATTCTAGCACTAGTTAACACCCTTCGTTTACTTCTCAATATAGAGTGCTAGTCTATTCCTAGCAGTCACCCTATAGTCACGTCACAGGTGATGGTTGCTCTATGCTTCCTTACGCCACTACATATATCCCCTGTACTGGAAGGTAGGTGAACTAAGACTTTTGAATATCCTAGTAGCGACCATTTGTAGAATTCAGATACTGTTGGATTCGAACCAACGATTGAGGCAATCGCCTCCCCGGTTTATCGTCTTTCGACGACTAGCCAGCGCATTCAACCATACTCTGCCAAGTATCTAAATCGGTAACGCCTTGCCTAGCCAAACCCAACAACGAATAGTTGCGTTCTTCATTGCCGAAAGGTAGCTGAGTTCGTCGCAACACGCACAGCAAACTAGGTCTTGATTTTTGATTAATGGGTAGCGATCTCCCACTTTGAGCGATTCCACGGTCGACCTGCTCTGCCTCACCAATCCGTGCTAGTCACCACAGCGCCACTGTGGATTTAATCAAAAACTTTTAAAACGCCGGTGGGAGCCAAGCTCGTCGAAACGGTCATGCGCCGGCACTGTATTCCGTTTCCAATGTTAAACATTCTTGCCTACCACTTTGATAGCTAGCCACGTGTACTAGATAGGCAATGACCGTTTCAAGTCATGAAAGCTTCATGTAGAACTGCTATCTTTTGATCCAGGGAACAATCAGCTTGCTAAGAAAAGCATTGCTGCTTTATGTTTGCTATTATAGCAATCTGTTAAAACAATGTCAACTGGTTTTTAACGTTGTTTAGCCAATTCGCGCACTGCATCGGCATATGCTTCGTCGGACTCTTTGATAAACACACCGTTGAACATCACACCTTTACGATCTTTGATTTCGTCGTAAGCATGTGCCACGCACTCGTCTAAGGTAAGGTTGTAGTGTTTGGCAATGTACCGCAGTGTATCAAGTGCTGACACTAGTGCTGTGCCATTGTACTGGTTAGATACTACAAACAAGTCTTTGGCCAAAAACGTCACTGCTGTTTTAACACATTGGTACGCAGTGTATCCAGTTTGGTTGATGTGGTTATGCAGTGTGTCACCGTTTTGTCGACTCATAAGAGTTAATACAACAAACACATCACCAATGCCATCTTTAACTTGTTCAATGCGAGATTTGCCAACCGCATCTGATAATTCACCAAACTCCGAAAACAGTTTCATAGCTTGGTCAATTGCACGCGAACCCTCAATTAGGTTGCGGTCTTGTCCCCATTGTTCGATATTGTCAATTAACTCTTTCATTGGTCCTCTTTGTCTAATAGATTAAGAATATAACCAGGGAAGTAATCTTGCCATACAAGTGCTTGAACTTAGGATCTTCCGGACGATCCCCTCCGCTAAATGCTGGTTATATTCTTAATCTATCCATGCAGTAACTTACCAGTCACTGCTTGAAGAACTGCTGCTAGAATCGCTGCTGCAACTGCTGCTAGAATTGCTGCTTGACCAGCTGCTGCTTGAGCTAGACGAGTAGTCGTTGCAACGACGAGTGTTGTCATCGCTGCTAAGTGCTGCCATTGTGATTACTTGGTTCATTAGCAATTGATTGTTTAAATCGTTTGCTGTGTTGTCAACAGTTGATTCGTTTGAGCTGCGAACACTAGATGAACTAGAGCTGCTGCGTGAACTAGTAGCACGCAAACCGGTGCGTTGATTTCTTTCGGCTAGTAGTCGACGGCGCTCAGCAGCAGCTTGGCGAGCAATTTCTAATTCGCGCTCTTGGCGTGCTAGCTCTGCGCGGTACTTGACTAGTTCTGCTCGACGGCGCTTTAGATCTGAGCGAACCCAAACAACCAGTGCAACCAACAAAACCGCTACAACAATTCCTTCGTATAACATGACTTTTTAATCTCTAGTTTGTTAACTTATGCAGCTATTATAACAATCGCAGTCGGCAGTGTCAACCCCTAGATTAAAAATTATCTTTGATAAACTCGAATAAACTTTGGTCAGTGTAACTAACAGTCCACAACGCCGACAATAATAAAACTTTAACAGTTATAAACATCAAAGTGATTGTTAAGAACACATCAAATAATGCCAACATGGCCCATGCTGACAATAATGGAGCAGGGAACTTTGAAAACATTACAGTATTGAGATAAACAAAACCTGCGATGATTAATACTGTGTAAAATACTTTAAAAAAGGTTTGTCGTGTCATTGTACATGTTGAAATAAGTTGGTGGGCCTGGTCAGATTCGAACTGACTGTCCTCCGGTTATGAGCCGGGCGCTTATACCATTTAAGCTTCAGGCCCCTAGTGGGGAAATTGGCGCGCCGGGTGGGGTTCGAACCCACAGCCTTTACCTTAGAAGGGTATTGCTCCGTCCAATTGAGCTACCGGCGCATTAATCTGTATATTTAATATCTTGCGAGTCAACTTGTTTTAGTTTTGACTCGCAAGTTGCATGCAGTTAAGCAGGTTGATATCCAGTGTTAGCATACGGCTCGTCAAAGCCAAGTACTTGATCTGCACATTCGTCAAAGCCATTTTCGTCTGCATTGTCTGCGCTGTCTAGTTCAACAAGTGCAGTTTTAACAGCACGCACTGCCCGGGCACGCGGCTCGCGATCGTGTTTGGCAAGAAACTCTGCAATCGCTTGTTGCGCAACATCGCCTTGCATTTCTTCGATTTCTGCTAAGAATTTAGCAGCGTCAATTTTGGTCATTTCTTCTGGCAGTGCAATTAACACAATGTCTTCGTGGCCGTTTTTTGCTAGTACTTTGATACGCATTACATCGTTGGCAAAACGTAGTTTAACTTGACCGTTAAGAGTTGAAATGCCAGCAACTGAAAATAATTTGTCTGTAGCCATGTTGTTCGCTCCAAGTTGTTTACTTTATGTTTACAATTTTAGTGTCTTTGTAGAACAGTGTCAACCTTTTTTAAAAAGTTTTTTTCTGCGCCATTGCATTAACGCCCCACACCATAATCACCAAGCCCACTACTGCAAGAGCAGCTTGAACAAGTACGCTAGCATTTGCATCAGTGTCTAAAGTTCCAACTGCGCCCAGTGCCATCAACAAGCCAACGATAACGCGAATACTGCCTTTCATAGTGTTTTTCCTTTGTTGCTTAACTGCTTACTATGATTTAATTATAGCCTCATTGGCCAACAAGGTCAACCCCAATATTTAAAAATTCCTGCTAAACATACACTGATGCCAGTTAAGTTAACAAACATCTGCGGGCGGTTGTTAACACGAATACTCCATGCCAAAAACAACACGCCACCTAATAGGCCTAGCACAATGTTGATCGGGTAAAGCTCGGGGAAGAAGCTCATTATTACATACATTGAAATAATGGCGGCTGTGCCAGTCCACTGTAAAATGTGATCAATCATTGGCTAGCAACAACCGCTCTGACGCCATTTCTAAATTAGCGCAAAACAGCTCCATTTCGCTAATTAGCTCCGCAAGTGCGTCGCTTGGCTCGTACACTGATTGCAAGTCTTTGGCCGCTAATTCAATGCGAGACATTGCGCGAAGAAGGTTGCCACGTGCTTGTGCAGTGTTTAGATTTTTACGTACTTGCATGGGTTGCTCCAAGTTGTTTAACTTATATGGCCATTATAACAATCAAGTTCAACTAGTGTCAACTGATTTTTTAAATAATTTCAATCATGCTTAGCGGCACTTTCCAAGTTCCATTGTTGTTGGTTACAACAGTGGCATATTTGACAGCTACTTTTTCAACAGTGCCAGTGAACACTTGACCCATTTTGGCTGAAACAAACTGAACAGTAGATCCAACTTCAATAGTGTTTTTAACTTGTTCAGCACGATGTGATCGTATGTGTTTGATCGCATCAATGATATCGATCAGCTCTTGGTTAGAATATTTGCCTTGTTCAATGTCTGAAACTACTTGTTCAATGCTCATGCGGTCTCCGGGTTGTTATTTTTTGATAGCAATATTTACGCTGGTAATACTGCGAACCAACACTCCGATAATCAGTACACTGACCCAAGACTCAAGAGTTAATGGAATGGCCAACACTGGGAACAGTGTATTCAGTGCCCAAATAGCCAATAGTGGGCATACAATTACAGAGCCGATAAAAATAAGTAGATAAAGAAGAACAGCCATTGTTCGCTCCTTGTTTAATTAATAAGTGTAATATACAGTCAAATCGTTTAACTGTCAACCGGTGTTAAAAAATAATTAACTCAGCGGGTATTAAGGCAATGTTGTAACTGTACTTGAGCGCAGTGATACTAGAAATATAAGTGGTTTCACTGCCTACTGGTAAATTGATAGAAATTTCAATTTCGTAGTCGTGTTGCTGGTTTGCACAGTCAATTGGTGCAAGTGTAAAGCACTCGGCATTGGGTTGACCTTCAACGTTAAACACAGAGCCCGAGTGCTCAATTTGATAATATTTGTCAACAGTGTCAAACACTAAAATGATAATGCCATGTTCAGTTGTTTTGAGTTTGGCATTGGAGATTTGTGCCAGTGCATGCTGATATGCTGCCGAACTGTTGTGGGCGCACGATACGGCACTGATATATGCACCAGGGCATAAGAATTTGTCTGATGTGTGTGAGTGCAGTGTAGTCATAGTATCTGCCTTAGTCAAAGAAAGCTACAAGAATTCGAGTGCCAGTCTCTAAGTACACACAGTTGGCATCAGTGTCAACTTTATAGTTGCCTCGAGTGATCTTGTTAAAGACAATGGCTTTGGATCGACTAGATTCGGAATACTTGCCGCGGCATCCGCACATACAGCCCGGCTTGCCTGAGTACACACGACTAACACTGTTTAGATTAATATCCATTTGACTCGCTCCAAGTTGTTTAACTTATGCAGCTATTATAGCAATCGGAGCAGCCGCTGTCAACCACTTTTATGAAAAAGATTTTGTTTTTTTGACGATTCAATGATTCGATCAACTGACTCTGGATCTGCACTGTTGATTGCACGGTATAGTCGCACACTAGACAACACCACAAACAACACTAAAACAGGTGACACTGCTAGTCGCAGCACAGCCACAATCAACTGCCACAGGCTGATGCTGTGCTCTTTGACTAACAGCAACTGATCCAAGTACCACGCCTTGAGATGCAGGGTTTGCCACTTGGCAGTTAATTTCAACGATCGCTTGTTCATATATGTTTCCTATTCAACTTTAATAACTAGTTTTTCAACTAACCCTAGATCGTGGCAATCATCCCAGTCTAACACTTGCTCGCCGAGAATCTTGGAGTTTAAGTATTCTTCAATAAAAGCAGACAATTCGCCGGATCCTAATAGTTGCCGATAGCTGTCTTTTAACTGCTGAGATGTGCCATCACCGAGATATGCGCCAACTGTTTTAACTTTAACCAGCACATTGATTTCAGTATATCCGAGATTATCATTGGGGCTAAATTCAACATATGACATAAGTGTGCTCCTATCGCTGCTGAGCTTTGCCAACAGCACGTTGATAAGCTCGATTGTTGTCTTGGTTAATTTCTGCATCACCAAAGTCCACGACTGCCAAGTAGCAAAACCCTTTGATCATGTCTGCTGGAAAGAATGTGCCCGCGCCACTAACAGCCCATCCAAGCTCAGTTGAGTTCATTAACAAACCGGTGCCAGTGAAACCATTAGTGCCCACAAACAACACTTCGGCCATTTCAATGTAGTTGCCGTTTTTTTCTAGTGGTTGTAATTGTAGTTGACCAGTAAACATATGATTTCTCCCAGTTAAGCAGCTTGGCCGTACAAGCGTTCTTCTAATTCACGATCTACAATGATCGTGCCGCCTTGCAGTGAGCGATACAGTTCGGCAAGTTCTAGCACATAAAACCGCATAACTTTCCCTTTGGCATCAATTAGTGTGTACGGCATATCTTGCTCCTGTAGTGTATCGCTCTGTACCGTTTTATTATATAACCGGTAACAATCGGTGTCAACCATTTAATCCAATTTATTTTGTTCCTGCGGCAAATCAATGCCTGCACTGTCTAACAGCAGCATGATAGCCAAACGCTCGAGTGGAGATACTCGGTTTATACCAGCTTGGGTCATTACTGATACTTTGGCGAATTCATTGATGCATTGCTCAACAAACTCAGCCGTGAAAAACTTGTTGGTCAAGTCAAGATGCACAACAGGACGACCGCGACCGATTAGAGTGTGTTCTAACTGCTCAAATAAGTTCATACAGTGCTCCTTATGCTTCAGTTTCGACAAATTCTTTTTTGACCCAGTAGCCGTCTGGGTAGTTGGCCATTGAGCCAAACCCTTCATTAACAGCAATCATGCGATTGAAGTCAACATAGTAGCAAGTCTCAATCTCTGCTGCAATAGTACCCCATTGGCCTGCATTGCGACCTGTTGTAACTTTAACTCGAGTGCCTACTTTCATTGCTGTGTCCTAAATGCTTAACTTATGCAGCTAGTATAACAATTGACATTGCCGGTGTCAACCACTAATTTCCACAAACTTCGACAATTTCACTAGCAGTGCGTGAGCTTTTGGCCAATTCAATCTTGCACTGGTTTCGGTTGTAGCGGTCAACGCCAACGCCTACTAGCACAGCGATCATTCCAATGCATAACCATTTATAATCTAACAATTGAGTCTCCTTATTAAAAAAATACAGTGTACAGCACAACGCTCGCGGTGTCAAATACGCCTCAAACAGCGTCGTACAGCAAAGATCAGCCTATGCCGGCTATATGACTACAGCATGCGCACAAATGCGCTCTAATGCGCAGCTAACAGCATATATAAGACCTTATATACAGCGTCTAACAGCGTCTTAGAGCGTGTTTAACGTTGTCCGCTACTAGACTACATCTGCACATCTAACCTAGTTAAAATAGCCATATATAAAACAAAGAACCCCGCCGAGTGGGCAGGGTCTTTGCCTAGCTTCAGGAGCGAATTGAAGCTAGTAAGTAAACCAAGCTTTTGGGAGCGAATCAATTGCTTGGTTGTTGTGCTGTTTAACACCAGCAACCGGGAGCGAATCAGTTGCTGCTGTTAAACAGCGTGGCACGTTCGGGAGCGAATCTACTAGTGCCACGCATTTGGATTGCAGTGCAAGCAGGAGCGAATCTACTTACACTGCGCAAACTCAACAGCACGTTCGGGAGCGAATCTACTAGTGCTGTGATAAAACGTTGCGGTACTTTCGGGAGCGAATCTACTTGTACCGCATAACTGAGAATTCTTAAAATGCTCGCGCCGGGTGTTGCGTTTCCGTTATAGTGCAGCCCACATCCTTTGTTGACCTTGACATCATTCTACTCTATATCACGCAGCCCAGTCAACGAGCAGTACGGCCAAACTGTTCTAACATTGTTAGAGTTATATTTGAACAGCTTGGCCCAGATCGCCGGTAAAACAGCAGCTAGCAGTTATTCAACTAGCGACTCTAACGGTGTTACACAGTCACTGATCAAGTACCATTTGCCGTCTGCTCGTAAAATGTAGTTATAGTCTTCGAACTGAGCGACTAAACGATAACGATCAAAGTTTTCATATGTAACAGCTTCTGTTTCTGTTTCACCGCGATCGCGTCCATATGCAATTGTGCAGCCTTCAGCTGGAGTATCAAACGAGTGTCCCTCTGGACAGTCTACGCTTTCTTTGAGTACACTAATATCACCTAGTTCCATTAGCTGTTGTACTTTGGCCGGGTCTTGATAGTGCTCAAACAAGATCTTGCCGTTGTAATCCAAGTACCCATCCCAGTGGCAGTAAATTTGAGTTACTGTGCCATTTGCTGCTTCTAGTGCGATAGTGCTACGTGTTGCCATATGTGACGCTCCTAATTAATTTATAAAGCAAGTATAGTTTCTGTTATGCAGTGTGTCAACTAATATTTTTAATATTGGCTAACATCAACTGCCGCTAAACGATAAAACAGGTCTTCTTCTAAATCAACTTCTGCGTATTCAATGTGATACTGATTGCCAGTTTCTTCACCAATGCCCGCAAATCCCGCACCTTCTTCTAGCGCCGAGTCTACTGAGTCGCATGATGTAATGCGTACTCCTTCGCAGTCAAAGGGAACATACACTGCGGAGTCAGCTGCAATGCGAGCAACTGTTAGCACACGATATGATTGATTGTGTGCTTGTGCTGCCATGTTATCTGCAGCAGAAGACTGCAATTGTTTAAGCACTTGCTCTAAGCTGCTGCGGAACTGGCGGTACTGGTCAATGTCTGTGTACTTGATCAAGAAGTTAAAGTAGTCGCTGCGGCCTGGCTGACTTGGCACTGGAGTTTCGCCAACTAATAACATAAAAGTCATTTGATCACTTTGAAAGTCAAAGTCGACACGAGCCAATTCACCTACTTGTTCAGGAAGCTGAATGCTTAGTCGACCTAAATTTGAATACACATTGAGTTCTAATGCTTCAAATCCAAACTGTTCGATCACTTGAGTTAGATCGTTAAGTACCTTGGCTTGAATTGCTGACATTGTGTTTCGCTCCTAGTTGTTTACTTTACACTGACGATTTTAACAAATTGTGTTGACTGTGTCAACTGGTTTGGCAAAACTCTGCGTCGATGATTTCACGAACACATTCTACACTTAGGTCCATGATGTCTGCAATAACATCTAACTCGACGCCGTCGAACACCATGTCAATGATTTCTTGAACTGTAGTTTGCTTCATAGTAACCTCTGCGCTGTGTATACTTGACATTATAACGTTAGTTGTTGACTGTGTCAACTGGTTTGGCTTATTAAGCCGCCTTGGTTGACCGAAGTAAACGATAGGATCGTTTATTAGTTTTAAGATCTAGTACTGACTCTACATACAGACTTCGGCTTGCATTGTCAAAACGTTGAGTAACTGCATAGCGAGCCTTCATGTTAGCAGCTGGGCCCAAGTATTGGCCTTTTTTGTCAGTTAGGTAAACAATTGTGCCACGGCTTGCAAAGCCGTCTACGATTGCGTTGAATTCTTTTTCAGTTAGTTTAACAGTCTTGGCCATTTCATTCGCTCCACATTGTTTACTTTATGCTTGATATTTTACAAGAGCTGACGTGCAGTGTCAACCCCTGTTTTGAAGATTTTATGCAGTTTCTTCTACATATTCCTCATAATCATAGTCAGTGGCAGCATAGCCATTGGCTGCGCTGTTGTTGACAGCATTGTTTAAATTAGTGATCAACGACTTGATTGTTTTTGGATTACAGTTGATCTTTTTGTTGCCTTTTTCGTGCTGCCAGCTACGACCACACTCTAAAGTATACCGGTGGTACTCAACAAGCTCTGGAAGAGTCATTGGGCTAGTTTTGTAAGTGCGAGTGTTGAATGAACCTTTGGTGCAAGTTACGATGTATTTTTTAGGTGCCTTAGCCATTGTGTTCGCTCCTGTATGACTTTGCGTTTTGTTAACTTATGCAGCTATTATAGCTTGGGAGCCAACAGTGTGTCAACTCCCGATTTGAATTTTTTTATTCTACTGTGTAAGTGCCTACACAGTTGCCATTGGTGTCATACATGCGACCCTCAGTGCCGCCATTGGCAATCATTGCTGCCACTTGATCTAGCACTTGTTTAACTTCTGCTTCATAGCCGTAGTCTTCGAAAGCAGCGTTGTCAGTGTTGAATTTGATAGTTACGTTAGCCATTGTGTTCGCTCCTAGTTGGCGTTGTTGTTAACTTATGCAGCTATTATAGCTTAGGGGCTAACTGTGTGTCAACCCCTAGTTGCAATTTATTTGACAAATTTTAAATATTTTGTTGTCTTGTCAACTGCTGACACAACTTTTTCTACAGTTGGGTTGTCAGACTTGCGATCGTAACGCTGTGTAACGTGCGCGACTACAGGAGTGTAGTTTTGCCCCAAGATATTGCTTGGCCCTTCGTGTACGAGATAAATGTAAACACCTGTATCAACGTATGCTGCGACGATTGCATCATATTCTTCTTTAGTAATTTCTACTTTGTTAGCCATTGTGTTCGCTCCACTGTGTTTGCTTTATGTTTTTATTATATGAAAATAGGCAAATAGAGTCAACCCCTATCTGCCTATTTTTTAAAAATAATTTTATTCTTGTTCTTGTTCTTCCCACTCTCGCATTGATTCAACAATGTTAAATCGATCAATTAGATCTTGCGGCAATTGCGCTTGTGCTGCATCGCTATTAGACAAGTCTTGATAATAAGTTTCTTGGCCATTAAACCACGTGCCTGCAAATGCCATGCCGGGTTCATAAAAGTATGCATCAACTTCAATGCCCATTTCCCACAGCGTTTGATACGCTTCAACTGGTGGCGACCATGCAGTGTCAAAGCTTAGAGTAATATTGTTAGAATTGTTGCGAGTTGCTGTACAGTCGCAGAGATCCCACTTGGTCCCCCAGTTGCCAATGCACCAGTCGTACCAGGTATAATAGCCATACTTTTCTGCATTTGCTGCACGGCGCTGATTTGTTTCTTGTTGCTTGGCTTCATCTGCAAACCAAACTTCCGGTGTGTCTTTGAGATCTTGCGGGATTGGCAGCAGTTCATTGAGAACGCCTGTGGCTGCACTCTGTTCAATGCGATCGATAATAGTAGAGTCTTTGCAGTAAATGTCTACTGAGTTCTGGCACCAGTTTGGCATAGTTGTCGCTCCTTATAGGTTTACACTAACAGTTGAGTCAATTTCACGGAGCTCAGATAAACATTGCTCTAGTAATGCGCGGCGATATTCTACTTGAGACATTGACAGCTCGCCGTCGCAGGTTAAGTTTTCTGGACTTAGGTCACTGGCAATTCGATCTGCAATTGCTCGACGATCTTGCGGGTTGTCCAAGCTAAGTGGCCCTTCGCCAAACAAGCCGATCCATTTGTTTACACCATCTACGTATTGTGCTAGCTTCATATATCGCTCCGGGTTGTTTAATTTATAGTTGAATTATACAGCCAGTTAATCCCGGCTGTCAACTCCGCGCTGCTCGGCGTGTTTGCGAGCAACATAGTCTCGCATAATCTCAGCACTGCCCCATGACCCTTGAGGTAGTCGGTTGTAGATAAACTTGCAGATGTCTCCCATGCAGTTTAAGTTGAGTGCGTCTGCGCGAGCTACTGCACCAAACAAGTCATTGCACAAGATTGCAGTTAAAAACCCACCTGGAATAATTCCTTCTTCTACATACGCAGAAAGAGCTAGCTGAGTGTGACCTGGAATATTGTAACCGTCGGTATCTAACATAGTGTTCGCTCTAGTTTGTTTAACTTATGCAGCTATTATAGCAATTGGCATTGCCGGTGTCAACCCCTAAGTTAAACTTTTTACCACGAGCTGTGATATTGAAAATCCCAACTGTCGCTGAACTGTTCAGCACGTTCGATCACTTCTACAGTCTTTCGCAAATCGTCGAAGTAAAAATCGTCAATTGCTTGTGAGCCAAAGAAGCACCCGTCGCTAGGTGGCAGTGTTTCTGCAGCAAGTTCGGGATGAGCCAGTACTAGATTACACAATGCTTTGAGTTCACCTAGCTGTTCGCGGCTAACATAGTAGTCTCTGCAGTCGTCGTCACCGCCTTGCACATTATCAACGAACCACTTGTGGATAGCGTTGGCCTTGCGCCAGTAGCCAATGCGAACGTTAACATTGCGCATTGAACAGCCTTCGATAGCCAACTCCGGGATATGTTCAGCCGCAGCAGCAGCAAAGCCGGCATTGCTGTCTTCTGAAACATACAAATTAGCCGTTAAGTACATGTCTAAACCCATGGTGTTACTCCGTGTGTGTTTAATTTATGTTTAAAGTATACAGCCGGTTGACTCCGGCTGTCAATCATTAACGACCCATCTGTTCTGGATTTAATGCCCAACTTGCTTCTACTGCTTGTTGACAGCAAACTTCTACATCTGCTAGAATAGCATTAAGCTCTGCGAGATTTAGTTCAACAATTTCAATCTGAGTGGATACTGCTAGTTGAGTAACAAAAGGACGCTGTTCAGCAACTAACTGGATCAAGCTTTCTTTATATGCTTCAAGCAGAGTTGTTTTACCAGCAATGGTCTTGGCTAAGTTATCGCGCAAAGTATAAATGTTCATTGGCTGCTCGCTGAGTAATTTATGTTTAAAGTATACAGCCGGAGTTGACCGGCTGTCAACTGTTGATTACCATTCGAAGCCAAGATCTTCAACATCGCGTTTGAACTCTGCCATCAATTTTGGGAGGCGTTCCATTAACTTTTCGGTGCTTAGCAAATCTTCTAAGCTAGCGTCTGGCCACACTGCAGATCTGCGTGCTGCTTCGAGATTACCGCATTTAGCGTGATATTGAGTGTTTTCAATATAATACAAAGGAGCATTGCTGTTGACCAAGTGCCACTTGATATACTTGGCAAGACTTGGCTTTAATTCAGCAATTGTTTCGTGGATGCAACCACTTGCAACATTGCGGCCGTTTTCAAACAGTGTACCAGTGACGCTGAACGTGTTGTGGCCATTACCGCAGCGATCATCCCAACGAATTACTACTTTGACTTCTTGTCGGCCTTTGAGGCCAAAAAACACTTTGTCTTGAGCCTTAACTGTTTGGCTGTTTTCAAAAATTGCAATTTCATGAGTTTTCATAAGCTTCGCTCCAGTTTGTTTAACTTATGCAGCTATTATAGCAATTGGCATTGCCGGTGTCAACCACTTATTTGAATTATTTTCTACGACCCCAACTGATAGTGCATGTGCTGTTCAAGTACGACCTAGGTTTGGTGTTAACTGTAAATTGGCATTCCACTAGTCGTTTGATAACTCGATCTACTAGCCGAGATTCTGGTCTGTTTGGATCTGAGTTATAGTTTTCATCTGCGGCCCATATGCCTCGATTCAACACAATACGAGTTTCACCTCGATGTGCAGCTTCTTTGATCAACAATTCAATCGACTGTAATTCTTCATTGATGCGTGCTGTTTCGTACACTGACGCAGCTGATATCTCTAGTGCTTGGCTTGCTGTAATCATATTCGTTCCTGTGTGTTTAAAGGCGTCTTATGCAGCGTAAGACGCCGTTTAAGCTTATTTGATTAATGCGTATGGCTTATTATACTTGCCCACATTGATCTCAATATAGTGCGAGCAGTGAAAGAAATCAGTCATTGCGTCACTGTAATCAAAGTAGTCGTCGCCTTTTAACAGTGCAACCGCAGCCGTTAAGAACTCGCGTGCCGGGCCAGTATAGTCGCGATCAACAGTGTATTCGTTTATGCTTGCGTAGCCGCGCTCACGTGCCCAGTTGTCTTGTGTAGCAAGAAAGTCAATTGGGCCTTGAGAAATGTTAAGGCACAGTGTTGAGTGGTGTCTAACTGAAAGTGTAGCGCGAATGCCAAACTTTTTAAGCAAAAGCTTGATCGATGCTTGAACTTGTTTTTTGAAATCTTGTGATACGTAAGCCATCTTGTTCGCTCCTGTTAACTTATGCAGCTAGTATAGCAATTGGCATTGCCGGTGTCAACCACTTATTTGAATTATTTTGATAATTCTGGAAACACTGCGGCAACATGTTTTTCTGCCGCTGCCAGTTGTTCTGCGCTAAGTGTCTGCAGGATTTGTTCAAAGTCACTATAGCCAAATCGTTTGATACTAGATCTAGCCAAAGCAAAGATTTCTCTCTTGTTGCAGTTAACTAGCTCTGCAACTGGATCGGACGCAGTTGCGGTCAATGTATGCAATGCATGAGCAGTCAATTCAGTGATGCCCACTGCCACTTCAATTTTCATGTTTATGCGTCGTAAGCCGTTTTCGTCGATCATTGCTTTCATTGCTGCGTCCCGTGTTAGATGATGTTAATTAACCGCGAACTTCGCGAGCTGCATGGCACTCACCGTATGCTCGCAACATTTCACGAGCGATATACGGATTTGGTGCTTGAACTCGCATGATCTCTGTGCGCCCGTTTGGCAGTTTAACATAGCCTTCATACAAGTAAGTTTGATTTGACATAAGTGTTCTCCTTAGAAGTCAAGTGAATTAAGTTTTTCACGAAGCTCGACCACTTGTTCGCGTGCTTCGTCTAACGCCAGTTCAATGCTGGCTTCTGCAACACCGTCTGTGAGCACATCTTTGATCTTGCTGTATTCATATAAGCATCCGCCAATATACGAGCTGCCAAATTCGTGCCCATTAAGAAATGCGCGAACACGTAGCACAAACCACACTAGCTCTCCTGAACTGATTTGCCGACGGATTCGATCAACGTCAAAGTATGGCTTGCCAGTGTCGGGGTTGATGCTAGTATCAAAGCAGTACTCTGGATCTGTATCGTCGTCGGTCCAGTCTACAACAATGTCAAAGCCGTCGCGTTTGAGTTCTTCAATTTTGTAATAGTTTGCCATAGTGTTCGCTCCTGTTGTGTTATGCAGCTATTATAGCGCACGCTGATTTCAGTGTCAACCGCTTTTTTAAAAAGTCAAACTGTTAACATCAAACTGAGTATATGGGATAACATCTTCTTCGCCTACTACTTTGAACCCGCGCTCTAAGTTTACAAAGGCACAACCACTTTCAAAGCGATCAAACTCTAGAACTTGGTTTAAGAACCAAAAGTGTTTTTCGCTGACTTTATCTTCAACAAATTCTAGATACTGCTGAGTAAGGATAACCTTGTCGCCTTTTTTAAGATTTGCTCTAGCCATTTAATCGCTCCCGGTTGTTTAACTTATGATTAGATTATACAGTCGGTTGCTCTTGGTTGTCAATGCCATTGATCACATAGTCAACATATGTCTCGGCTACATTTAGTTCAGCGGCAATGTGATCAACACAGTGTCCTTGAGCTGCCATATAATAAATTGAGTCTACTAAGTCTTGCATCTGATCCCCTGGTTTATTGCGCATCAATGGCGTCATAATCGCGTTTTAATTCAATAGCCGTGGCCACAATATCCACTTGAGCAATCTCCGCCAAAATACGACCTCTTGTTGCGAGATAGAAGTCTGGAGAATACGCAATTGGATTCGGCAATGTGATCTCACAGTAGCCGTGAGTGAGATCAACACTAGCAACACCAAACAAGTCGTTTAGTTGGATTGCCAACAAGTCGCGCTCTGTTTCTTGATCTACCAAGATGTCAGTACACGGCGCAAGATCAAGCTTGGCAATCTCATCTAGGTACTGAGTATTGAAGTAGATTGTTTCTGTAACTGTTTGACTGACTTCTAATACTGATAGTTGCATAGTTATTCTCTTAGAAGCTCATGCAGATCCACACGCCGTCTAAATCCCGAATCATTGGCACATCACCGCAGAATTCGGGCTCGTCATCTAGATCAGCATACACTAGGCCGTCTTCGATGCTGGTGATCACACCAACTGAGTATTGACCTTCGCCAAAGATATCAGCTTTGATTGCGTCGCCTACTTGTGGTTGAGTATTCATGTTGTTCGCTCCTGTTGTGTTATGCAGCTAGTATAGCAATTGGTGTTGCCGGTGTCAACCACTATTTTGATTAAAAACAAACCAAAAAGGCCAATAAGATCCACCATGGACTAAATGGACTAGTTAAGATCCATGCGGTAAACATTAGAAAGATCACAATGCGCAAGACTCGGCTCATTTAGGCTGCCTCGTCTTCTGGCACAGAGTTTTCGATTTGATCAAAGAACTCAAACAGTTGAAGACTAAGTGCCTTTTGCTGTTCGCTGCCGATTGGTAACTCGCCAATCAATTCTGCCAGTTCGTCTAACTTGATATTGATTAGGTTTACTGTTTGATCTACTAGCATG
>JACCEC010921233.1_pt1 | contig 29500 bp, 21 predicted proteins | sample 7450121 | NCBI WGS metagenome assembly JACCEC01 (sample SAMN15323455, study PRJNA562643) | freshwater metagenome | isolation source: river surface water | place: USA:Blue River Watershed | collected 2017-08-18 | reverse complement strand
TTGGATAGTTGGTCAATACCGTTATCCTTTAAACGAATACTCTTGGGAAATACCGGAGGGTGGCGGTAAAATTGGTGTTGACCCATTGATTTCTGCACAAAGAGAATTGTCTGAGGAAACAGGAATTGTAGCACAAAAATGGACTAAAATTCAGGAGTTTAATACCTCTAATTCTTGTACGGATGAACTCAGTATTTTGTACCTAGCTCAAGATTTAACTTTTAACCAAGCGCATCCAGATGATGATGAATTGTTGGCTATTCAAAAAATAAATATTTGCGATTTGTACCAAAAAGTAATCACTTCACAAATTAAAGATTCCCTAACAGTAGTTGCCGTGTATAAAGTTGCACAACTTATACGCAGTAATGAAATTCAGCTTTCATCACTTGTACAAAATTTTTTTAAAAATAATTAAAAATAAATTGTTTTTGATGAAACTATTAAGGATTGTTAAAGTATAAATTTTTATGAATTTAAATAATTTACAAAAATCTATACAATCTATTCCAGATTATTTAAAACAATCTACCAGATTATATGTTTTGGTAACGGATTTATCAGGGAGTTATGCTTATGTAAATACTTATTTTCAAAAGAGATTTTCATTTGTAACTAATAATTTTATTGGAAAGCCAATTACCTATGCAACACATATTGGTGATTTAGATAAATGCTCATCTGCAGTTAATGAATTAATGCAAAATCCCGATACTTTTGTAAATACTATAATACGAAAACCATCTAACAGCGATGGAGATTACTTTTTTTCTGAGTGGCAATTTAGTTTCTTAAAAGATGATCAAAATCAACCTGTTGGTGTTTTGTGTATAGGAAACGATGTTACAGAAGTTGAAAATATCAAACAACAAATGGAAATTGCAGAATTGGCAAATAAGGCTAAATCGCAATTTTTAGCCAATATGAGTCATGAAATACGTACACCTTTAAACGCAGTTTTAGGTTTTGCTAATTTGTTAAACGAAACTCAATTAAACGATCAACAAAAAGGGTATGTAGAGATTATGCAAAGTAGTGCCAATTTATTAAGTGGATTGGTTAACGATGTATTAGATTTTTCAAAAATCGAGTCGGGTAAAATGCATTTGTATTTCGAAAGTGTTAATTTAAAAGATTTAATTCAAAATACAGCCAGCATAATGCAAAACAATTGTGCTAAGCAAAACAACAAATTGATTGTAAATTTTGATTCAAAAATTCAAACAAATTTAAATTTGGACAAATTACGTTTGCAACAGATCTTAATTAATTTATTAAGTAATGCTGCAAAATTTACCCATAATGGTAATATTTTGTTAAATGTAAAATTAATTAATCAAAATATTAATAGTTTTGATATTTTATTTGAAGTTCAAGATACTGGAAAAGGGATAGCTAAAAACAAACAAAAAGAAGTGTTTAAAGATTTTACTCAAGAAGATCAAAATACTTACAAAAAATATGGTGGTACAGGTTTAGGATTAAATATTGCTAACAAATTAGTTGCAATGATGGGAGGTGGAGGTATTAATTTACAATCCGAATTAGGCAAAGGTTCTACTTTTAGCTTTAAATTGAATATTTACAAAAGTTCATCCGATAATTTAAAAGAATTTTTATTTTCACAAGTTTATGATGAATATCTTCATATTTTAATTGTAGATGATAATCCTATTAATGTGTTAATAGCGGAAAAATTGTTACAAAAACATTTTATAAATACTGAATTGCATAAGTGTTACAGTGGTAAAGAAGCATTGCAAAAAATAAAAAAATTAGATGGCGCATTGGATTGTATTTTAATGGATGTTTATATGCCCGAAATGGATGGTTATGAGTGTACGGTTGAAATTAAAAAAAATAGCAAATGGCAAAATATACCAGTAATTGCTTTAACAGCAAGTGATACTGTAGAGGAAAGATTAAAAACAAAAGAACAAGGATTTGATGATTTTGTTGCAAAACCAATTGAAATAGAAAAATTGTGTTTAGCAATTCGAAAAAATTTAAAAAATATTCAACATGGATGATTTACGAGCTAGGTATGGTGGATTTACTGGAAAACCACAAGAAAATTTGATGTATCCCAACGCGTTTAAATTGTTATTAGTGGATGATACTAAAGTTAATTTAATTATTACATCAAAAATTATCGGACAAATATTGCCTAATGTGGAGGTTTTACAATGCGATAACGGCGCAAAAGCATTAGATATATTACGTACTCAAAAGGACATTTCTGTGGTGTTTTTAGATTTGTATATGCCAGAAATGGATGGTTTTGAGTTGGCGACGATTATTAAAAATGAATTTTTAAACTCTGTTAAATTAATTGCAGCATTAACAGTAGATAACAGTATGGATGGATTGGAAAAATCAAAATTAAGTGGTTTTGATGCACGTATAAGTAAACCTGTTACTAAACAAGAAATAATTGATTTGTTAACCCTACATAAAATATTATAAACTATGGAACTGTATAATTTACAAGGATTGAAAGATATGTCGGGGGGCGACATGGAATTTGTGCAACAAGTATTGCAAATGACTTTGGAGGATTTACCAACAGTGGTAAACCGATTAGAAAGTGCTTTGGCTAATGAAAATTGGGCAGAAATTTTCCAAGTAGCTCATAAAATTAAACCTACTATGCAAACAATAGGCATAAACGATCAAATTTGGGAAAATATTTTATTAATTAATGATTACACAAAAAATCTTAAAAATTTAAATGAAATTCCTAACTTAGTACAAAACTTATGTCAAAATTTTAAGCAATTGCAAATTCAATTAAGTAAGGAGTTAATAAATAGTTAAGTAATGGAAGTGAGTAATATAAATTACGAGCAGTATGTACCCGGTTATTTAAAAAATAGTGATAGGTTTTATACTATTGTTACGGATATGAATGGTGATTATGTATATGTGAATAATTATTTTTATAATAAATTTAAATTTATCACCAACGATTTTACGGGTAAACCTTCCAGTATAGCTGTTTATTTCGAGGATAATCAGGTTTGTAGTTTAGCTGTTCAAAAATTATTGCAATCACCATATTCAGTTGTTCCTGTAACTGTTCGTAAACCATCTAACAATCAAGGGGATTATTTTTGGAGTAATTGGGAATTTTCTTTTTTGTGGAACGAAAAAAAAGAGCCTATTGGGGTAATTTGCGTGGGTGTTGATATTACTGAAGTTGAAAAATTGGAGCAAAAAAACGAATTGATTAGTAATGAAATGTCTAGTATAATCAATTCTATGCAAGATGCTTTTTTTTCTATCAATACTCATTGGGTTTACACCAATGTAAATAAAAAGTACTTAGAATTGTTGGATAAAAAAGAGGATGAAGTGATAGGTAAAAGTTTTTGGACTGTTTTTTTACAATCCGAAGATGATAAGTGTTACGATGCATTTTTAAAGGTAATGAATGGAGGAGAAAGTTTACAGGTAGAAGATTATTATCCTGTAATTCAAAAACATTTAAATGCTTTTGCATACAGTGTGGATAAAGGGATGAATGTGATTTTGTTTGATGTGACTAAACAAAAAAATTATCAGCGTAAAATAGAGGAACAAAATGTAGTATTAGAGAAAACTTTATCCGAAAACAAAGTTTTTAGCGAAATTATCAATCAAGTTGCAATTGTGTCTAAAACAGATTTACGAGGTAATATAACTTTTGTAAACGAACAGTTTTTATTTTGGAGCAAATATACTAAAGAAGAAATAATTGGTAAAAATCATCGAATTTTAAAATCTGGATTGCAAGATAATATTTTGTTCGAAGAATTATGGAAAACCATTTCTTCCGGTAAAATATTTAGAGGCGAAATATTAAATAAAGATAAAGAAGGTGGTTTGTATTGGGTGGATACTATAATTGCGCCAGTTATAAATAATTATGGAGTGCCCAAAGAATATTTTGCCATTCGTTTTGTAATTAATGAACGTAAAGAAAACGAACGCAAAATGAATGAAAAAAATCAAAAATTAAAATTAATTGCTTGGCAACAATCGCATGAATTAAGACGTCCTTTAGCTAATATTAAAGGACTAACAGAATTAATAAAAATGGAATGTGAAGGTAATATTGATGCAGAATTAATTCATAATTTATTACTTTCTACAAACGAATTGGACTCGATTGTTCATGAAATTACAAAAGTTAGCACAGAAAATGACGAAGGAAATTAAAAAAATAGCAGTAGTAGATGATGATATAATACATGTATATACTACAAAAAAAATGTTACAATTAACAGGTTATAAAGGCGAAATTATCTCATTTAAAAATGGTGAAGAAGCATTGGATGGCTTGTCAAAAATTGATAATCAAAATGATTTTCCTGAAGTAATATTTTTGGATATCAATATGCCTATATTAGATGGATGGGGTTTTTTAAAAAATTTCGCAAACAAAGTTCCATTACATTCGTATACTAAAATATATCTGGTAACCTCTTCTATTGATCCTGCCGATCAAGAAAAGGTTAAAAGTTTTCCAGATGTAAAAGTTTTCATAACAAAACCATTTACTAAAGAAGGATTAGAACAAATTTATAAAGACTAATTATGTTGAGAAAAATAAATTTATCCAAAAAAATTGTTTTTTTAGTAACCAGTATCTTGGTACTTCAAATTGTAATTTTGAGCATTTATAATCACTATGCTAAAAAACAAATTATTGAAACATTCAAAAATCAGGGCGATGTAACACCTAATCAATTAAATAACTACTTGTATATAAGTATATGTATTAGTGTTTCGGTAATTGTATTTGGTTTGATTTTAAGTTACTTTTTATCTTTAAAAATAGTTAAACCTGTAAAAAATATTGCTCAGATATTATCAGGTATGAGTAAAGGGGAGGAAGTTGATTTTAATATTGAATATAATGATAATGATGAAATTAAGGAAGTTTGTGAAGCTGCTCGAAGTTTACATCAGAATCAAAAACAATATATAGATTTTGCCCAATCGATTACTCAGGGCGATTTTTCTAAACAAATTTATGCTGAAGGTGCTTTAAAGGAATCTTTGATAACTATGGGGCAAAATTTACAAGCTACTAAAGAAGCGGATAGAAGAAGAGATTGGGTAAATAGTGGTTTAGCAAAATTTGCAAAATTATTGCGTGAAACTAATATGGATGATTTACAGCAATTTTATAATGCTGTTTTAACAGAAATTGTTAAATATTTACAATTTAATCAAGGTGCATTATTTTTGTTGGAAAACACTGATTTAGATAAAAATAACTGGTTTTTACAAATGAAGGCAGCTTATGCCTACGAAAGAAGTAAGTATTTAGAAAAAATTATTCCTTATGGCAACGGTGCTTTATCCGAAGCCGTTTTACAAAAAGAAAGCATATATTTAACTGAAATTCCTAGCAATTATATAAAAATTACTTCTGGTTTAGGTGAAGCTTTACCTAATTTTACTTTTATTTGTCCGTTGGTTTACAAAGAGGAAGTGGTTGGAGTGATTGAGCTGGCAGATTTTGGTAAAATGGAAGATTATCAAAAACAATATGTATTGCAAATTGCCGAAAGTATTGCTTCTGTGTTAATTGCTAATAAAATAAATGCAAATACACTGGCTTTATTACAAGAGTCCGAAAAGAATGCAGATATTTTAAAAGAAAAAGAAGAAGAGATGGCTCGTAACTTGGTTGAAATGCAAGAAAATGAGCAAAAAATGCGTGAAAGTGAGGAGAAAATGCAGCAATTATTACAAAGTTTAAAAGAAAATGAAAAAGTAATGGCTCAAAACTTGGAGGAAATGCAAGAAAATGAGCGTAAAATGAAAGAAAATGAAGAAAAAACTCAGGAATTGCTGCAACACTTGATGGATAAAGAAAAAGAAATGGAGAAAAAATGGATGGTACACGAATCCGAATTGAATGTGGTGATGGAGGAAATTTCGGGGAATTTAGAGTTAGCACAAAAAAATGAGCGACTATTTAAAAAAGCAAATGAATTTTATGATTTGTCTTTAAATAAACTTCAAGTTGTTTTTATGGTGCATAAACAAGAGGATTTGACTTTAGAATTTGTATCGAGTAATTTAGAGGATTTAACAGGGTATATTGCTGATGATTTAAAAGAAGCTAAAATTGAGTGGACAAGTTTAATTATATCTGATAATAAGGAAACAATTTTAGAAAAAAGATTAGCATTAATAAATAATGTTGAGGAAGATAAATTTACAATCCCATTGCAATATACTATTTTAAACGCCAATGGTGAAAGTTTAAATATCCAGGAAAAATTCAGGTTAATGAGCCCTAAAAAGGGACGTAAAAAATTTGTATTAAGATATATAGAGATAATTTAATTAATCTGATATAAATCATTTTTTTTTGGAAACATTATGTTTAAAATTGCGTAATCAAAAAGTTAAATAAAAAATACAATACACAATATGGGATTATTTGGTAAGTTATCGGAAAAGGAATTGAATTTAATTTCCGAATCTTTAGAGAATTTAGTTGCAGGGAAAACCGACTTAAAAATTACTGAAGAAAGTTTAAGCGATAAAAAAATAGTAACGGCTATTCAAAAATTAGCCAACGTTGTAAAAGATAGCCAAGTAAAATTGCAAGAAATTCCAGCATTTCAATCTTCAGCAGAGCAATGTAAAAGAGAATTGTTAGATGTAAAATCTAAATTATCTTCTGTGCAAGATGAGTTAAAATTAGCTCAGGAAAAATTACAATCTCAAACCGAGGAAATTGAGCAACAAGCACGAGAAATAGAAACCCGAATGAAAATGGTAGACGAAATGTGTATTGTTTCCGAAGTAGATAAAAAAGGATATATAACTTATGTAAATGATAAACATTGTACAGTATCTCAATATTCAAGAGAGGAATTAGTAGGTTCTAAACAAAGTATTGTTAAACACGAAGATATGGACCCTAAAGTTTATGAACAATTGTGGGGTAATGTTTCCAAAGGACAATTGTTTAGGGGTCCGGTTAAAAATAAAAAGAAAGATGGAACACCGTATTATGTAGATGGAGTTTTTGCTCCAGTTTTAGGTGCAGATGGTAAACCGGTAAAATATATTGGGGTACGCTACGAAAAAACACAGGAAACATATGAAAAACAAGCTGCCGAAGGCGTGGTAAATGCCTTAAATTCTGGATTTACATCTATTGAGTTTGATTTAGCATATAATGTAATTAAAGCCAATGGAATTGCTTGTAAAGCTTTAGCATACAGTGAAAATGAAATTAAAGGAAAAAGTAATAACCAAATTTTTGACGATGAGTTTGTAAATAGTGAAAACTTTAAAACACTATGGAAAAACTTAAGTATGGATCAAACACAAAGTGGTGTTTATCAACTTAAATCTAAAAATAATGATACAATTTATGTTCAAGGTGTGTTTACAACTATAAAAGATGAAAAAAACAGAATTGTAAATTACATTTTAATTGGTTTAGATATTACTGATGCTGAAGTAGCTAAAGCTAAAACACAAGCAGAAATTGATCAATTAAATCGAGAGATTGAAACTCGTGCTAAAATGGTGGATGAAATTTGTATAGTTTCAGAGGTGGATTTAAAAGGTAATATAATTTATGTAAACGACAAACATTGTGAAGTATCTCAATATACCCGAGAAGAGTTGATAGGTTCTAAACAAAGTATTGTAAAACATGAGGATATGGATCCTAAAGTTTACGAGCAATTGTGGGGAGCAGTAGCAAAAGGAAAAATGTTTAGAGGTCCGGTAAAAAACAAAAAGAAAGACGGTACTCCTTACTATGTGGACGGTATTTTTGCACCAGTAATTGGACCTAACGGAAAACCAATTAAATATATTGGTGTTCGTTACGAAAAAACGGCAGATACTATCGAAAAACAAGAAGCTGTTGGTGTTGTAAGTGCAATTGATACTTCATTTGCATATATAGAGTTTGATTTAAAGGGTAATATTATTGTGGCTAATGAAAACTTCTTGAATACATTAGGTTATTCATTAGATGAAATTAAAGGAAAGCACCACAAAATGTTTGTTGAAGCTTCTGAAGTAAATTCAATACAATATCGACAACATTGGGAGAATTTAGCAAATGGAATTGCACAAAGCGGATTATATAAAAGAGTAACAAAGTTTGGTAAAGAAGTTTATATTCAAGCAGTATATTCTCCAGTTAAAGATGAAAAAAATAGAGTTGTTAAAATTATTAAAATTGCAACAGATGTAACTAAAGCAACCGAACAAAATATGGAAACTGCTTTAGTTGCTACAGAAGCTAGAAGAGTATTAGGAGAATTATCTGAAGGTAATTTAACCGAAAACTTTAATGTAGAAGCAAAAGATCCAGAATTAAAAGCAATTGGTGATTCAATTAACAATACTATTGGTATTTTAAAGAATTTAATTACCACTGTAATAAGCAATGCTGAAAACATTTTGGCTGCCAGCGGACAAATGTCTTCATCAGCGCAACAATTATCGGACGGCGCTACAGGTCAGGCGAGTTCAGTAGAAGAAATATCATCTTCAATGGAAGAAATGACAGCAAATATTCAGCAAAATACAAACAATGCTCGTGAAACTGAAAAAATTGCTACTTCATCTGCTCAAGATATTTTAGTTGCAAAACAATCTGTGGAAGAAACTGTAAAATCCATGAAGTTAATTGCTTCTAAAATTTCAATAATTGGCGAAATTTCCCGACAAACCAACCTATTAGCTTTAAATGCTGCTGTAGAGGCTGCTAGAGCAGGGGAACATGGAAAAGGTTTTGCAGTGGTTGCAGCAGAGGTTAGAAAATTAGCAGAAAGAAGTCAGGCTGCCGCATCCGAAATTGATGAAGTATCAGGTAGAAGTGTAGAAATTGCTCAACAATCCGGTGATAAATTAGCACAAGTTGTACCTAATATTCAACGTACAGCCGATTTAGTTCAGGAAATTACAGCAGCAAGTATTGAGCAAAGTTCAGGATCCGACCAAGTGAATGGAGCTATACAAACTTTAAATAATGTAGTTCAAGAAAATGCTGCAACTGCTGAAGAAATGGCAGCTGGATCAGAAGAGTTAAATGCTCAAGCTGAACAATTAAAAGATGCTATATCGTTTTTTAACATAGGACAAGATTTAACTACCAATAAATACGTAGCTAAAAAATCAGTTTCTGTAGGAGCTAAAGCACCAAGTTTCCAAGCAAAACCTAAAACTAATATGCCTCCAAAAAGTTCTGGTAAATCTGGTGGTGGATTTAACATAGATTTAGGAGGTAAGGATGATTTAGACGATGATTTTGTAAACTTTTAAAGTATAAAAGTGCTAGTTTATAACTAGCACTTTTCCTCTTTTTTGCTATGATCATTGCTATAGCCAACCACAAAGGTGGAACCGGAAAAACTACTACCACTATAAATTTAGGGGCAGCTTTACAAAGTTTAGGATACAAAGTATTATTAGTGGATTTAGATCCGCAAGCAAATTTATCTTATGCTTTTGGTATTCAAAGTTCTTTAAATATTTACGATTTATTGGTAGATGATGCCCCTTGGGAGCAAGTAATTACCAAAGTAGAAGGTTTGGATGTGTTAAGTTCGGATATGCGTTTAGCCGACATTGAACTTACCTTACAAAAAATGGAAGAGCGTGCTTTTGTACTAAAAAATAATTTAGCGGAACAATTTAAAAAATTCGATTATGTTTTGTTGGATTGTCCGCCATCCCGTTCTTTATTAACTGTTAATGCATTAACTGTTGCCGATTATGTTTTGGTTGGAATGTTATTAGATGTAATGAGTATTCAAGGTTTAAATCACTTAATAAAAACTGTTCAGGATATTCAGCGTGTTTACAATTCCAATTTAAAAATATTAGGAGTACTAGCAGTAAATGTAGAAGGACGAAAAAAAATTGCCAAAGAAGTATGGGATTTTGTAAAAGCAAACTTCAATGTACCCTTTTTTAAAACACAAATTAGGAGTAATGTAAAAGTAGCCGAAGCCCCATCTCATGCGTGTAGTGTTATACAATACGCGCCGCAGTGTTCGGCAAGTAAAGATTATAAGGATTTAGCTAAAGAAATTATAAAAAATGGCGCTAGGTAAAAATATTAAAATAGATAAGGTAATTCCCGAGGAAAATAATGCCTCTGAGGAAAATGAATTTTCTTTGGATTTAACATCGGAAATAAAACCCGAAATACAAGAAATGAAGCCCGTATTAGAAAATTCTATTATTAAAGATGAGCTAGTTGTTTTAAAAGAAGAAAACATAGCAACTTCTTCTGATGAGGAAAGATATGCTCCTGATGATGTAGAATTAGAAGATATAAAAATATACTATAAACCATCTAAACGTAAAACTCAAAAAAGAATAATGATTAGTTTAGAAGGTAGTTTTACTTTAAAAAACATTCATTTATTAAAACAAAATATTCCTGCAATATTTGAGCATTATGATTTTTTAGAATTAAAATTGGATAATATTACAGATGTTGATGTAAGTGCAATACAGTTGTTTCATTTAATGCGTTTTATTTATGGGCCGCAAAAAAAGTTTGTAGCAATTAAAGCAAGCTTTACCGATGCACAAGCTAAATTGTTAAATACTTGTGGTTTTTACGAATTTCAAACACAAATTAAAGCACCAAACTAATGGGAAAACATATTTTAATTGTAGATGATTCCGAGAGTATTCGCGAGTTAGTATCCTTAACCTTAAGTACAGAGGGTTATAAATTAACCATTGCTATTAATGGAAAGGATGCATTAGATAAATTAGTAAGTAGCGAGGAAAAAATTGATATGATTTTATCCGATTTAAATATGCCTGTGATGGATGGAATTGGTTTTTTAAAACAGGTTAGATTGGATGAAAAATATAAATTTATTCCTTTTATCATGTTAACTACCGAAACCCTAGAAAATAAAAAAATTGAAGCCAAACAAGCTGGTGCAACTGGTTGGATTATTAAACCATTTGTAAAAGATAAATTATTGGCTGTAATACAAAAAGTACTGCGCTAATGGAAAACATGAAAGACATATACATACAAGAAGCGAATGAGTTACTAGAAAACCTAGAACGTTCTCTTTTGGTATTAGAGGAAGATCCTAGCGATAAATCAAATATCGAGCAGGTTTTCCGTGTAATGCATACCCTAAAAGGGAATAGCAGTATGTTTGGTTTGGAAGTGATTTCGGAGTTTGTTCACCATTTGGAAACCATTTACGATAATATCCGCCAAGGCAAAATGGAATTATCGAAGGTAATCTTGGATATCACGTTGGCTTCGTTGGATCATTTAAATTTAATTATTCATGATTCTGAATTAGATGAAGGAAACAATAAAGTAAATCACCATAATTTATTAAGGGGAATTATGGCTATTGTGGAGCAAAAATCTCCTGATACCACCTCTGAAAACATTTTAGTAAAATCCGAAAATCCCAATCAGAATAAGGAAGGCGAATTACAAACTTATCATATTTTATTTAAACCTCAGGAACGCTTTTTGCACGATGGTTCAAATCCTTTGTTTTATGTACAAGATTTAGCAGATTTAGGGAAAGCATTGGTAATTCCGCACTTTAAAAAAGTGGCAAACATGGAGGATTTTGATCCTACCACATGTGTTAGTTATTGGGATGTAATTGTTGAAAGTAATAAATCTACGAACGATATTTTAGATATTTTTATGTTCGTGGAAGATAGTGTAGATTTAAGTGTTCAGGTAATTCCTTTTGTTGGTTTTGTGCAAAAAGACGAGTTGAAACAAGCTTTAAAACCAAATTTTTATTACGATAAACCAATTGAGCATTCCGTTTTATTAGAGCTAGCACAAACATTAGGTAAGCCTAGCGAGAGTAATGAGGTAATTGAGGAAGAAGTGGTAATTGTATCTAAAACAAAGTCTGCCTCCGACGAAAATACGAACAATAAAAAGAAAGAAAAAAAGATTTCGAGCATACGAGTTACTTCTGATAAATTAGATGAGTTAATGAATGTTGTAAGTGAATTAGTTACTACACAAGCTAGTTTAACTATGTTTACAGAAAGTAGCTTAAATCCAGATTTAGAAATTATTTCCGAAAATATCGAAAAATTATCTCGTCGATTAAGGGATATTTCTTTTGGAATGACTTTAGTTCCAATTGATAATTTGTTTTCTCGTTTCCAAAGATTGGTGCGTGATTTATCTTCTTCGTTAAATAAAGAGGTAGATTTTTTAACCGAAGGTGGTGAAACTGAGTTGGATAAAACAATAATCGAAACACTAGCAGATCCATTGATGCATATTATCCGCAACAGTATGGATCATGGTTTAGAAACTCCAGAACAACGAGAGGCTAAAGGAAAAAACCGCAAGGGAATTGTAAAATTAAAAGCATTTTACTCGGGGGTTTCTGTATTTATTCAGATTATCGACGATGGTAAAGGTATTAATCCTATTATTATTAAAGAAAAGGCTATCGCTAAAGGTTTGCTAAGTGAAGGTACGGAATTAAGTGATAAAGAAATTTTTGATTTCATTTTTCACCCTGGATTTTCAACAGCCGAAAAAGTTACCGATGTATCTGGTAGAGGAGTGGGAATGGATGTAGTAAAAAGAAATATTAGTGATTTACGAGGAGGAATTACAATTGATTCGGTAGTGGATAAAGGCACAACTTTAACCATAAAATTACCTTTGAGTTTATCAATTATTGATGGTTTATTGGTGGTGGTTAACAATGTAAGCTACATTATTCCATTATCTGTTGTAAGTAAATGTTACGAGGTTTCAAACAAAAAAATGTTACACAATTTTAATAAATTATTGTATTTAGATGAAAAACAAGTGCCATTTATTAACCTTCGCGAGGAGTTTGGAAATCCACCGATAGATGAGGATGGATTTTCTCAAATCATTGTAGTGAGTGATGGGGATTACTCTGTGGGTTTAAGTGTAGATTTTATAAAAGGAGAATATCAAGCGGTTGTTAAACCTATTGGAGCATATTATCGTAAGCAAGATTTTGTTTCGGGTGCTACCATTTTAGGTGATGGCTCTATTGCTTTGGTGTTGGATACTTTAAAAATTATCGACAAATACGTGGAAAATACAAAAATTGAAAAAGTTTAAGTTTATAAGACTAAAAATAAATTGTTATGATTAATCAAGCAGACAATAAAAATATGGAAAAAACAGGGTCGTATTTATCCTTTAAACTTTCCGACGAGTTTTTTGCCATACAGGTAATGCGCATTATCGAAATTTTAGAAGTACCTAAAATTACAAAAGTGCCTCAATCTCCAGATTTTTTAGTGGGAGTAATTAACTTGCGTGGTGCTGTTTTACCTGTAATTGATAGTAGATTAAAATTTGGAATGAGCAAAACCGATTATACAATCAATACTTGTATTTTGGTTTTAAAAATTGAAGTAGATGAAGAAGAAGTTTTTGTGGGGGCTTTGGTGGATTCGGTTTCAGAAGTCTTTGATATCGAATTATCTAAAATCAAAGCTTCGCCAACTTTAGCCACTAAATATAGGGCAGATTATATTGAAGGAATGATACAAATTGAAGATGGATTTATGATGGTTTTAAACATTGATAAGGTTTTTTCATCTATGGATTTGGAATCAATTGCTGTTGCAAAAGAAATATCGGATAACAAAGAAAAAAACAAATAGTTTTGGAACAAAAATTAAGTGATACGGATTTTCGTAAATTATCGGTTTACATTTATAATAATTTTGGCATACAGCTACCACCTACAAAAAAAATATTGCTCGAATCTCGTTTAAAAAGCAGGTTAAAGGCAACTGGTATGGAAAATTATAGCGATTATACCAAAATGGTTTTGAGTGGAAAACACGCAGAAGAGTTAATACATATGGTAGATGTGGTATCCACCAATAAAACCGATTTTTTTAGAGAGCCTCAACATTTTGATTTTTTAACGCAAAATTATTTGCCCGAGTATCATGCTCAAAATCCTTATGGGAAATTAAAAGTTTGGAGTGCAGCTAGTTCATCAGGCGAAGAAATTTACACCTTAGCCATGGTAATTCAGGAATTTATCGAGCAACACCCAGGAATAGATTATCAAATTTTAGGAACAGATATTTCTACCCGAATTTTAGAAAAAGCTAAACGTGCCATTTATGGAATGGATAGGATAGAGGTAATTAATAATAGCTTAAAAAAGAAGTATTTACTGCGAAGTAAAGATGCCTCTAAAGAGTTGGTTAGGATTGTGCCGAAATTACGTGCACACACACAATTTACAAGATTAAATTTAATGGATGATATTTATCATTTGCCAGATGATTTTGATTTTGTATTTTGCAGAAATGTTTTGATTTATTTTGATCGTCCTACACAAGAAAAGGTGATTAATAAGTTGTGTAAACATATTGTAAAAGGAGGTTATTTATTTTTAGGTCATTCGGAATCTATTACCGGACAAAATGTTCCTTTAAAACAAATAAAACCCACTATTTACCAAGTAATAAAATAAATATGAGTGAACTAAGTAACCAAGAATTAATAGCATTAATTCAGCATAAATTAGAGGAAAACGAGCGTATCTTAAATGCAGAAAAAGCATTAAGTAAGGAACTGCATGAAGTGAACGAAAAATTATTACAATCTGAGCATTTAAAAAGCAACTTTTTATCCAATATACGCAACGAAATCAATAATCCTTTATCGTCTATTTTACAATTTTCTAAAATATTATCAGAAGGAAAATTAGATATAGAAGCAGTAAAAAAATATGCTGCGTTAATATATTTGGAAGCTTTTGATTTAGATTTTCAGTTACGAAATATCTTTTTATCTGCCGAAATCGAAGCTGGAGAAGCATCTTTGCAAGTTTCTCAAATTCAAATAGTCCCTTTTGTTCAGGGAGTAGTAAATTTATTCAACGAAAAAATTGCCAAAAAACAGCAAACACTTTTGGTAAAAATTGATGTTCCAGAAGATTTATTGTGGTATAGTGATAATGAAAAACTAAATTTAATTTTATCTAATTTATTAGCTAATGCCATTACTTTTAACAGTGAAGCTGGAAAAATAGAAGTTCATTTGGTTCAAGAAAGTGAAGATTTATGTATTAAAATAAAAGATACTGGAATTGGAATAGCAGAGGAAGATAGAAATAAAATTTTTGATCGATTTTATCAAGTTGAAAAAGGCTCAACTAAAACTTACGGTGGACATGGTTTGGGGTTAAGTATCACTAAAGCTTTAGCTGAAATTTTAGAGAGTAAAGTAAGTGTTTATAGTATATTAGGCGAAGGCTCGGAGTTTACTTTGGTATTAAAAAATTTGCAGGAAGTAGTAGAGAAAACTTCTTATTGCTCCGAAGGAAACGAGTTTTTGTTTGATGAACAAGACGAAGACGATATGTTGTTTTAAGTATCCCTTAAGTAAAATATGTTAGAAGAAACACAAATAAATACCCATTATCTCTATCCATCTGCTTTGTTTGCACATAAGGAGCCATACTTAGTGGATACTATTTTGGGATCATGTGTTGCTGTTTGTTTATACGATACCCAATTACATATTGGTGGTATCAATCATTATATGTTGCCTTTGTGGAATGGGGAGGGTTTAGCATCTCCTAAATTTGGGAACGTTGCAACAGAAAAACTCATTCAAAAAATGATTCAGTTGGGTTGCCAGCCACATAATTTGATAGCCAAGGTTTTTGGTGGTGCGAATCAAATGAATAGCACAATGGATATTGGTGATCGAAATATTGAAATAGCCAAACAAGTATTGGAAAAGTTTAACATACCTATAGTTGCCGAAAATACAGGTGGTACTATTGGTCGTAAATTAAAATACGAAACCCATACAGGAAAAGTAATGATGAAATTTTTAAAAAAGTAGGGTATGAGCGATAAAATTAAAGTTTTAATTGTAGACGATTCCGCTTTGGTGCGACAAACTTTGATGCAGATTTTTCAGTCCGATCCTGTTATCGAAGTAATTGGGGCTGCTACTGATCCTTATGCTGCTGTAGATAAAATAAAACAGGAAATGCCTGATGTAATTACTTTGGATATTGAAATGCCAAAAATGGATGGTTTAACTTTTTTAAAAAAATTAATGACTCAACATCCTATTCCTGTGGTTGTTATTTCTACCTTAACCGAAAAAGGAACCGATTCTGCTTTATTAGCATTGGAATATGGAGCAGTGGAAATTATTGCTAAACCAAAAATAAATACCAAATTAGCCTTAGAAGAATCTACCACGATATTATGCGATAAAATAAAAGCCGCAGCAAAGGTTGAAGTTAAAAAACGTAACTTAAGTGCTTTAGATAAAGCTGCCCAACCTAAACTATCAGCAGATGCAATTATAGAAAAAAATGCTGTTTTAACCCGTGTTCAAGCTACAGAAACAATTATTGCTGTTGGTGCTTCCACTGGAGGAACCGAAGCTTTACGTGTTTTTTTAGAAGGTTTCCCAGCTGATTCTCCCGGAATTGTAATCGTGCAACACATGCCAGAAATGTTTACCGCACAATTTGCAAAGCGTTTGGATGGTGTATGTAAAATTACAGTAAAGGAAGCTAAAAATGGTGATAAAGTAATTCGTGGTCAGGCTTTAATTGCTCCAGGTTCACAACATATGTTGTTAAAACGAAGTGGAGCGCAATATTATGTAGAATTAAAAGATGGACCGTTGGTAAACCGTCATCGTCCTTCAGTTGATGTATTGTTTCGTTCCGCCGCTCGATATGCTGGAAAAAATGCTTTAGGAGTAATTTTAACAGGAATGGGTGATGATGGTGCAAAAGGTATGTTAGAAATGCATGAAACTGGTGCTTATACCATTGCACAAGATGAGGAAACTTGTGTGGTTTTTGGTATGCCTAAGGAAGCAATAAAAGCAGGTGGAGCGGATAAAATTTTGCCCCTAGATAAAATAGCTGGGCATGTTTTAATAAAATGTAAAAACAATTAATTTAAATCATAAAAAGATGAAAACAGTTTTAATTATCGATGATTCTATGTACATGAGAACTTTAATTAGTACAGCTTTAAAAGGTACTGGAAAATACGAAATTGTAGGTCAAGCAGGTACAGGTAGTGAAGGTGTTGAAATGGCTTTAGAGGAAGAACCAGATATTATTACATTAGATAATATTTTACCAGATATGATTGGTTTAGATATCGTTAAGGAATTAAGAGCAGAAGGTTTGGAATCAAAAATAATCATGATTAGTGCTGTAGGACAGGATGATGTAGTAGAAGAAGCACGTAAAAATGGCGCAAATGATTATTTGGTTAAACCTTTTACTTCGGAGGTTTTAATTGAAAGAATCGAGGCTTTATAATTTAAAATAACATTTATTTTATGGTAGAATTAACTACTACAGAGCAAGAAAAAGCACAATATTTAGTGCAGCAAGGAATGCAAAAAGCAGCACAATCTTTGAGTTTTTTCTTGAAAAAAACAGTGGCTTTGCAAGAAATCGAAAACGATACTTGTAGTTTAGCCCATTCCTTAAATTTAAAACCAAAAAGTTCGGGTGATATTTGTGTGTTAACAACCTATTTATTAGGGGAGTTAAAAGGGGTTTGTTACCTTATTTTTAGCGAACAAGAAATGGAATTGTTAATGCAAACAGAATTACCAGCAGAAATTTTAAATCAGCCCGAATTAAAGTCCGAGATGGGAAAGGCTTTGTTGTTGGAAATGGATAATATTATCTCTGCAAATGTAATTACAGAGTTTGCTAATGCTTTAAAAGTAAAAATTTATGGGGATGTTCCTTCCATGGAATGTATGCATCAAAACCAATTGTTTGATGTGTTGGCTCAGGCTATTGAAGAAGAAATGTTTTTGTTAAGTTTTAAGGCGCATTTTAGTAACGATGAAGTGGATTTTAATCCAGAATTTATTTGGTTGTTTGATCAGGAATTTATTCAGAAAATTAAAAATTTATGAGTGAAAATAAAATGATTAAAACCTATGTGATTGAGGATGATAGATTGGTGGTTTTGTTACTTAAAAAATTATTACCTCAATGGGGTTATGAGCTTGTTGGTTCATCATGCTACATTGATAACATTATTCAAGAAGTAAAGGATTCACAACCTGAGTTATTTTTAGTAGATATTCATTTAGGGAATGGTATTACAGGAATTGATGTAGTGAAACAATTGGCTTTAAAAGATGATAAAGCCATTATATATTTAACAGGGGATTTGGAGGATGACACCATAGAAAAAGCGAAAGATACTCATCCAATTGCATACTTAAAAAAACCTTTTGAAGAAGCACAATTAAAAACTATTTTAAATATTACAACGCCCTTTTTTAAACGAATGAAGGGTAAAGTAAGCGAATTAAATGAGTTACAATGTTTAAACGAAATGCAAATTGCCGAGTTAAACGAAACCAATGCACATTTAATTACCGCTACTTTTAGAGAACGAAGTTTAAAAAAAGAATTAGAAAATTCGAATAAATTAATTGAAGACCAAAAACGTAAAATTTTAGATAGTATAAATTATGCTTTGCGTATTCAACAAGCAATTGTGCCATCAGATGTAGATTTTGCGCAAAATTTGGAAAAATATTTTTGTTTGTATATACCTAAGGATGTAGTTAGTGGCGATTTTCCTTGGTTAATGTCTTATCAAAACTTTGTTTATTTTGCAGCAATTGATTGCACAGGGCATGGTGTTCCTGGAGCAATGATGTCTATGATTGGAAATTTAATTTTAAATAGTATAATTCAACAATCCGAAAAAGCTTTAACACCTTCCGAAGTATTGTTAAAACTGCATCAAAGTGTGGTAAGTACTTTAAAACAAGATGAGCCAGATAATACTACTGCTGATGGTATGGATGCGGCTTTATGCAGATTAGATATTCAAAATAAAGAGTTACTTTTTGCAGGGGCACATTTACCTTTACAACTGTTACGTAATGGCGAAGTACAAACATTTAAAGGTAGTAAATTCCCTATTGGTGGAATGCAATATAAAAACAAAAATAATTATGAGGATCATGTAATTTCTATTGAAAAAGGAGACAGAATTTTTGTTTATTCGGATGGAATAGTGGATCAAATGGGAGGGGAAGAAGATAAAAAATGGAAAACCAGTAGTTTGGTTAATTTTATAATCGAAAATCAAAATATCCCAATACAGGATTTAAAAAACACTTTGCACCAAGCTTTTTTAAACTACAAAGGTGAAACAAAACAAATGGATGATGTATTGGTAATTGGTTTAGAAATTTAAATTATTGATAGTGAGTAATACCGAAGAACAACGTTTACAAAGAATTTTAAATAGTAATTTGTATCAAATTAACTCAGATACTATTTTGCAAAATTTTTGCACTTTAGCAAAAACTATTACAGGATGTCCTTTTGTAGGTTTATCAGTAATTATAAACCAACAAGTTGATTTTATTTTTACATTGGGCTGGGAAACAAATGCAATAGAAGAAAAAGGTAGTCCTTGTTTACAAGTATATGAAAATAAACAATATTTCGAGATAAACAGAGCAGCCAATCAATTAGTAGATTTACAAAAATCTTTTCCGCAATATGATTTTAAATTTTATGCGGGTTATCCCATTTTTATTAACGAAAATACTTGTTTTGGAGCCTTTTGTGTTTTACATGATAAAACTTATGAACTAAATGAATATCAAAAACAATCATTTAAACAATTAGCCAATACATTACAAGCATATATCCAACAACAAGAAAATTTAAAAATTACACAAGCCAACAATTTGGTTTTACAGCAAGAATTAGCGGTTAGGATGAGTTTAGTGGACGAAATGTGTTTGGTTTCCGAAACTGATTTGCAAGGACGAATTACTTATGTAAACGATAAACATATAGAAGTAAGTAAATACAGTAAAGAAGAACTGATTGGGGCAAATCAAAATATAGTACGTCATCCTGATTCGCCAAAAGAATTGTTTGAGGATTTATGGAAAAACATCACCCAAGGCAAAACTTTTAGAGGCCCCATAAAAAATAAAGCAAAGGACGGTAGTGTATATTATGTAGATGCTGTAATTGCACCAGTAATGGGTAGTAATGGAAAACCTAAAAAATATATTGGTATCCGTTACGATAAAACAGCTATAGAAAAAGAAAAACAGGAATATGCTGCTTTAATTAAATCAATTGATAAATCGCATGTTATGTGTTTAATTGATTTAGAGGGGAATATTATTAAAAGTAATCCTGTTTTTAATCATAAATATTTTGATGCTGATAATAACCAAATTTTACCTAATTTATTTTCGATAATACATAGAGAGGATGGGGATGTGTTAGAATTATGGAAACAAAAAGTAGTAAAAGGAGAACGATTAAATACCCATTATAATTTTTTATCGCAAAATGGATTAAAATATATATTTCAGGCAGTTTTTTCTCCTATAGTGGACGAAAACAACAGGGTTATAGGGGTATTGTTTTTAGGACAAGATGTAACCGAACAAAAATATACTTTAAATAAATACATAGAGGATAATAAAAAATTAATAAAACAGTTTAGTTTAGGGCAAACTTTATCCAAAACAGGAACTTGGGAGTACAATTTACAAACACGAGAATCTATTTGGAGCGAGGAACATTATCGTATTTTTAATATCGAATTAAATACTCCTTCCAAAGAATTATATAAATTACACCGTAGTTTAATTTTCCCCGAGGATTTAAAAAAATTAGATGCTTTATTGTTTAAAATCACAAACGAATGCGATACAAAAGAAATTCATTATGAATTTAGAATAACTGTTCAAAATACTGTAAAATATATTAAAGGTACGGCACTTTTGGAATTAGATTTACATGGTGCCCCATTAATATTAAGTGGTGTAGCACATGATATAACAGCTATTAAAGAACAAGAAAATCAATTGGCAATTAAAACCCATCGATTAGAAATTGCACAAGAAGTAGCACAATTAGCCAGTTGGGAAATTAATGCTAAAACACAGGAACACAGCTGGAGCAAACAAATGTATGTTTTGTTTAATTTAAAAACTGATGAAAAACCCAAACTATCGGTTTTGCAGTTAAAAAAAATTATGGGCAGATATGCATCTGTATGGGATAAAAACAACCAAGAGTGTATCCGTTTACAAGATGCGTATAATATGGAGTTTAGCGCAAGGATAGATGGTGAAATGCGTTATTATTTTTTAACAGGGAAATTTAAAAAACAAGATACTGAAGAAAGTGCTACTATTTTTGGTACGGTGCAAGATATTACTTATCGCAAAAAAATTGAGTTTGAATTTGCTAACCGTGAAAAATGGATTAAATCCTTAGTAGGAGCAATGGACGATTTAGTTTTTGTTTTGGATAATAATTTGTGTTTTAAGGAAATTTTTGAGCAAAACAGTAGTGAAGATTTATGGTTAAATCCAAAGGAGTTTATAGGAAAAAATTTAAACGCTATTGGTTTTCCAGATGAGGCTTTAAATTTAATTAAAACCTGTATTTACGATGCTGTAGATTCTAGAGAAACTAAATGTGTAGTGTACAATTTACCTTTTCCAAATGGTGTAAAATGGTTTGAGTTAAAAACATCTATTTTTGCGCCCAAAATAACCGAGTATGATATTATTTGTGTAGTTCGTAATATTACTAGTGAGCAGGAAAACAAGTTGGCGGTTATTGAAAAAAATAATTTACTTCAAAACTTAACTAACCAATTGGAGTTGGTTTTGGAAAACTCTCCAATTGCCATTTACGAGTGTTTAATTAATCAAAACTGGACAATGCAGTTTATTTCGGCGCACATTCTCGAAATTTCAGGATATCCAGCCGAGGATTTTATACATGATTCTGTTCGTAGTTTTTCAAGTATTATACATCCTGATGATATTTCTTTGGTGGAAAAAGAGGTGTTGTGGGCGGTGGAAAATAATAGTGTTTATGATATTAATTATCGTATTGTATGCAATACTGGTCAAATTAAATGGGTTTGGGAAAAAGGTAGGAAATTTGCCTATAAAAACGATAAAAATGCCGAGGAAAAATTGGTTGGTGTAATTTTAGATATTACAGACAAAAAGAAAGCCGAAGAAAATTTAAAAGCTATCAGCGAGGAGTTGTTGGTGCAAAAGGAACAGGCGGAAAAAGCAAATAAAGCAAAATCTTTGTTTTTATCTAATATGAGTCATGAAATTCGTACGCCACTAAACGGTGTTATAGGATTTAGTAATTTATTACAACAATCGCAGTTAAATCCTCAACAAGAGGTTTATGCACAAACTTTAAAGGAATCAGCCAGTATTTTATTAGGAATTGTAAATGATATTTTAGATTTTTCTAAAATTGAGGCGGATAAAATGGAGTTGGATATCCATTGGGAGGATTTTCAAAAAATAATGGCGAACTGTGTGGATTTGATTATTTTTAGTGCACGTGAAAAACAATTGGAAGTGGTAATTGATGTGGACCCAACAATACCTAGTTGTTTGGCTTTTGATAGTGTTAGGTTACGACAAATTTTAGTGAATTTGTTAAGTAATGCTGTTAAGTTTACGCAAGAAGGTAGTGTGGAATTGGTAGTTAACAAGGTGCAGCAAAATCTTAAAGATATTACTCTAGAATTTAAAGTTGTGGATACAGGTAAGGGAATTGCTCCTGAAAAATTGCACACTATTTTCGAATCTTTTAGTCAGGAGGATATTTCTACCACCCGACAATTTGGTGGTACAGGTTTAGGATTAGCTATTGCAAATAAATTAGTACGTTTAATGGGTGCTAAAGAGTTAAAAGTGGAAAGCGAAGTGGGCAAAGGAACTTGTTTTTCATTTGTTTTAAATTTAAATAGCGATTTACAAAAAAATTATTATCCAAAATCATTTTTGGCTTCAGAAAGTTTGTTAGTATTGGACCAATCTATATGCAATCAGCAAATTATTAAAAATATTGCCAATTATTACGAATACCCTGTAAAATTTGTAAACAAATTGGAGGACGTAATTCATTGTTTGGAGCAAAATAATCGTTCGTTTAGCTACGTATTTTTGGATGAATGTTCTAGCCATTCGGATAGTTTACCTCAATTATTAGCCATTTTAAAAAAGAAAAAAAATATCCAAAGTTATTGGATGATAAGTTCTTTACAAAAAAATAAAGCCATAGAAAACAGCTTAAATATAAGCAACGTTCAAACAATTTACAAACCATTATCTATGGTTAATTTATCGCCTATTATTTGTAAATTTTATAAAACAGAGGAAATATCAAATGTATTACAAGAGCAAGAGTTACAAATTAAAAAACTTAAAATTTTAGTAGTAGATGATAACCGGATTAATTTGTTTTTAGCTAAAAAGGTATTGAGTGAGTGGTTACCTAAAGCTTTCATTTTGGAGGCAGTTAATGGTTTAGAAGCGTTAAACGAAACAGTTAAACAACAACCAGATATAATTTTTATGGATATCCAAATGCCTGTTATGGACGGACATGAGGCTACCAAAGAAATACGTAAATTACCACAAGGCAAACAAATAAAAATTATTGCCTTAACAGCTAACAATACATTGGAAGAAAAAGATTTGTGTTTACAAAATACTATGCAAGCCTATTTAAGCAAACCCATTGTATTGGAAGAACTAAAAAAAACTGTGATTCAATTACTAAAATAAGTACAACTACCCATGAATGTTTATCCACAAAACGAAAATGAACGTTTAAAAGCTTTACAAAGCTATCAAATACTAGATACCTTATCGGAGGGAGAATTTGATAGAATTACAGAATTGGCATCTATTATTTGTAACACACCCATCGCATTAATTAGTTTAATTGATGCGAATCGCCAATGGTTTAAATCTAAAGTGGGTTTAGATGCTACAGAAACATCTAGGGATATTTCATTTTGTCAGCATGCCATCTTAGATGTAAACTTATTCCAAGTAGAAAACGCATTAGAGGATGAGCGATTTAAAGATAATCCACTAGTTAAAGGTAATCCTAACATCCGTTTTTATGCTGGATATCCTTTACAAGATCCTAACGGTTATAATTTAGGCACATTGTGTGTAATAAACCAAGAACCTCAAAAATTAACAAATCAACAAGAACGTGCTTTGCAGTTGTTGGCAGAGGAGGTAATGAACAATATTTTAAGTCGCCAACAAAAACACGAAAAAGAAAAACTAACAAAGTTTTTTGATTTGTCGTTGGATTTGGTAACCATTGCTACTTTAGATGGAATTTTTGTGGAAATTAATCCTTCTTGGGAACATTTATTGGGATATACACAAGAAGATTTAAAAGGAACACCTTTTTTAGATTTGGTACATCCGGAGGATGTTCAAGCTACAATTGATGCGATGCAAGCTTTAAGTAAAGGCGAAGCAGTAAGGAATTTTATAAATAGATACAAAGCTAAAAATAATGAGTATAAATATGTAGAATGGCAATCAATTGCAAACGAAAATAATATTTATGCAGTTGCACAAGATGTTACTCAAAAGTTTTTATTAGAAAAAGAGCACAAGGAAGATAAAAGATTAATGGATAGTTTTTTTAATCAATCTTTACATGGCTTTTTTATGATGATGTTGGACGAGCCTATAACTTGGGATGATAAAAGTGATAAAGAATACTTGTTGGAATATATTTTAGATCATCAAAAAATGACTAAAGTGAATCAGGCAATGTTGGATCAATATGGAGCAAATGAGCATGATTTTATAGGATTAAGTGTAAGGAATTTGTTTCAGCATGACATTCCTCATGCAAAAGAAATTTGGCGTGGTTTGTTTGATAAAGGGAGATGGCATGTACGTACTTATGAACAAAAAATGGATGGAACGCCCATTGTTATTGAGGGAGATTACACTTGTTTGTATAATGAACAGGGTAGAATTACTGGACATTTTGGTGTACAAGTAGATATTACTGAAAAATTAGCAAAAGAAGAGGAACTTAAAAAAACTTCATCCTTATTAAAAGAAGCCGAAAAAATTACAAAAATGGGTTCGTGGGAGTTGGATTTGGCTACCAATATCACTTATTGGACAGATGAGGTGTACGTTATTCATGAGGTGGATAAAGGTTTTGATCATAATAAGGTAAATGGTATAGAGTTTTATCATCCTGATTATCGTCAAAAAATTACTGATGAAATTACCAATTCTATTGTAAACCAAACACCATTTGATGTAGAGTGTAAATTTATTGGTGCTAAAGGTACCGTAAAATGGGTACGTTCTACTGGGCATCCTATCATAGTTAATGGTAAAGTTGAAAAGCTATTTGGAGCTTTTATGGATATTACTAAAGAAATAGAGCTTCGCCAAAAATTAAAAGAAGATAAAATACGCTTTGAATCTATAATTGAGGGAACCAATGTGGGGACTTGGGAGTGGAATGTACAAACTGGAGAAACTATTTTTAACGAAAAATGGGCAAATATTATTGGATATACATTAGAGGAAATTTCGCCTGTAAGTATAGATACTTGGATGAAATTTGCACATCCTGATGATTTACTCGAATCTGGAACTTTGTTAAACCAACATTTTGAAGGCAAAATTCCTTATTACAATTTTGAGTCTCGAATGAAACACAAAAATGGAGATTGGGTTTGGGTATTAGATAGGGGTAAGGTTGTTTCTTGGACAGAAGATGGAAAACCTTTAATGATGTATGGAACTCATCAGGATATAACAGAAGCTAAACTTTTAGAAATTGAACTTAAACAAAAAAACGACAATTTATTAGCGTCTGAAGAAGAAATTAAGGCCAATTTAGAGGAACAAATCACACTTAAAGAAAGCTTATATAAATCCAATAATTTATTAAGTTTAAAACAAACACAATTAGATTCCATTTTATCTAATTTGGATGATTATATTTATTCGGTTAGTTTGCCAGATGAAAAAACTATTTTTATCGGACCAAATAGTTTCGAGGTTTATGGAGTTACTCAAAAAGAATTGGAAAGGGATTCTTCAATTTGGATGGAAAGAATTTATGGAGAAGATAGATATTTAATACCTCAAATGTATCGTGATTTAGAAACGAAAGGGCATTTTGAATTTGAGTATAGAGTTATTCATCCTAACGGACAAGTTAAATGGGTGAGAAATAGTGCTAAAGTTGTTTTTGTAAATAACGAGCCTATTCGTTTAGATGGTGTAATTAGCGATATAAATGAGCAAAAAATATTAGCTTTAAAGGAAGAGTATCAACACAATTTAATACAAAAATTATTTGAATTTTCACCAGTTGGTTTGGCTTTAAACGATTTAGAAACTGGGCAGTTTATTCAAGTGAATCAATCTTTATTAACTAGCTTAAATTATTCTATAGATGAATTTTTAAACTTATCTTATTTTGATTTAACTCCCGAAAAATATCTAGAGGAAGAACAAAAAATGTTGGTAAGTTTAAAAAATACTGGAAAATATGGCCCGTTCGAAAAAGAATTTATAACTAAAGAAGGTAATTTAATTAATGTATTATTGAATGGGGTATTAGTAAAAGATATCGAAGGAAAAAATAAAATTTGGTCGGTTATCCAAGATATAACTTTACGTAAACAAAAGGATTTACAAATTCAAAAATCTTTAGAAAACTTAAACAATTCTCAGTCATTAGCGCGATTAGGAAGTTGGGAATTTAATATAGAGAATCATGAATTATATTGGAGTAATGCAAATTTTGATTTGTTTGAGATTGATCCAAATACTCCTGTAGAAAATTTATTTCAAGTTTTTAGAGGATGCATAAGCGCTACAGAATTGGAGATGTTAGATAGATTAGTGAATGATGCCGTAATCAATCAAAATAGTTATGAATTTGAACATGATATTGTAACGCCTAAAGGAACTAAAAAACGAATTTTTGGCAAGGGTAAATATGCGGAGGAAAATGGACAAAAATTTTTACGTGGAACCGCTCAAGATATTACATATACCTTTAAACAACGCGAATTAAATCAGTTGGTTATTCAATTAAATAAAGTTTTATTGTTAAAAGATGATTTTAGGGTTGTGTACGATCAAATTTTACAAAGCTTGCTTAAAATAATGGATAGCGAATATGGTTTTATTGGAGAAGTTTTTCAAAATGAAAATAATCAACCTTACCTAAAAACCTATGCTTTAACCAATATTGCTTGGGATGATGCTACTAAAAAGTTTTATGATGAACATGCTCCTACGGGATTGGAATTTAGGAATTTAGAAACTTTGTTTGGTTATGCTCTAAAACACAAGGAGGTGGTAATTAGTAATAATCCAATGGAGGATAATCGTAGAGGAGGTTTACCAAAAGGGCATCCGCCGTTAAATGCTTTTTTAGGGATTCCGATTTTATTTAATGGAATATTAAAAGGTATGATTGGTATTGCCAATAAAAAAGATGGGTACAACCTTAAAGATGTAGATTTTTTACAGCCTTTTGTTGCCAACTTTAGCATGGCTTTACATGCGAATAAAAACGAAATACGCCGACAAAATTCAGAGAATTTATTGTTACACAGTAAACAACAATTGGAGAGTATTTTTAATGAAATGACGGATGCTGTTTGGTCTGTAAATGCAAATGATTTTAGTTTAAACTTTATAACTCCTTCTGCAATTAATATATATGGATATCCTTTAATTGATTGGGAAAATGATACACAATTGTGGGCAAAGGTAATTATAGATGAGGATAAATCAATTTTAGACAAATGCTACCAAGATTTAGAATATCATGGTGAGTTTAATGTCGAATATAGGGTTAAAACAAAATTTAATGAAATTAAATGGGTAAGAAATAAAGCAAAAAAAATTACTGATGTTAAAGGAGTAGTTAGAATTGATGGAGTAATATCCGATATTACCAAAGAGAAAAAATATATTGAGGAATTAGCAAATGCTAAACAACTAGCTGAAAAAGCCAATCAATCAAAATCTATGTTTATTTCTAACATGAGTCATGAAATCCGAACACCTTTATCGGGTGTGATTGGTTTTACTAACTTATTACAAAAAACACCTTTAAATGAAACACAAAAATTGTATGTAAATAATTTAGAACAATCTTCTAAACTGTTATTTTCGATTGTAAATGATGTTTTAGACTTTTCAAAAATCGAAGCAGGTAAAATGCAATTGGATATACAAAATAATGATATACAAGTTTTTATAAATGACACAATTGATATTATTTTATTTAATGCTGCTAAAAATAAAATAGAGGTTTTTGTTGATGTAGATCCATTAATACCAAGTATGTTGCAGTTTGATGTAGTGCGATTAGGACAAATCTTAATTAATTTATTAAGCAATGCAGTTAAATTTACTAAAGAGGGCAGTGTTACTTTAGTTGTACAAATTAACAAAGAAAGTAATGAAGATATAAGTTTAAAATGGCAAATAAAAGATACAGGAGTTGGTATTGCTACAGATAAATTAAAAACAATTTTCGAATCCTTTTCGCAAGAGGATGTTAGTACAACACGTAAGTTTGGGGGTACAGGTTTAGGTTTAAGTATTGCTAATAAATTATTGGCTTTAATGGGTGAAGATATTTTAAAAGTAAGCTCGGAATTGGGTAAAGGAACTACTTTTGAGTTTAATACAACGTTAAAAAAGATGCCTAATGCTCCTGTTTATACTTTAAAAGCTCCATATACAATTTTTTATGATGTAACGCAGCAGTCGGTTTACACACAAAAAATTTTAAATGCTTTAAAATTAGAAAGTATAATAGTACAAGATTTTTCACATCTTAAAAATCAACTAAAAGTTGAAGATTGTACTATTGTATTAAATATAGATAGTTTATCTACGGATGAAATTTTGGATTTGATGCAATACAGAATTGAACATAACTTAAAACAAAGATTTGTATTGGCAACCAATGATTTAGATGTTGTTTTTAAAGTAGAAAAATGGCAAGAAAAATTTGGTGATAAATTGTGTAGATTTCCAATAACGCTAACAAAAATTGAAAAATGTTTAGGTTTAAATAATGATTTATCTGAACCAAAACTATCAGATAATCAATTGGTAAAATCCATTTTGGTGGTTGATGATAACCCTATTAATATTTTATTAGCTACAAAATTAATTCAGCAATATTATCCTAATACAAAAGTTAAATCGGCAAAAAGTGGTGCTGAAGCTATTGAGATTTATGCAATTGAAGATTTTGAATTAATTTTAATGGACATACATATGCCAGATATGAATGGGTACCAAACAACAGCCGAGTTACGTAAACTAAAACCTAAAGCTAAAACTCAAATTGTAGCTTTAACTGCTAGTGATACATTAGAAGAACGAGAGGAATGTATTAAAAATAATATGGATGGATATTTAACTAAACCGATTAAAGAAAAGGATTTTTTAGCCATTGTAAGCGCAAAATAAATGAGTAAAAATTATACGGTACATAAGGTAGGGTTGGAACGTAGATTAGTGGAGGATGCTTGTGCAATAGGAAAAAAAATTCCTTTTGCGCATGCGGTTTGGGAATTGGATGTTACCGATATAAGG
>JACCEC010194505.1_pt1 | contig 29578 bp, 51 predicted proteins | sample 7450121 | NCBI WGS metagenome assembly JACCEC01 (sample SAMN15323455, study PRJNA562643) | freshwater metagenome | isolation source: river surface water | place: USA:Blue River Watershed | collected 2017-08-18 | reverse complement strand
GATATCTGGCTACGCTGTATTTGTATATAGGGTATTTGTTATACTAGGGATATTGGGATCATCTTTTATATACCCCCGAAGGGCTGGCGAAGCCAGGGTATGGATAACATCTCTTGATAAGAATCTCCCTAGTATATAAAACACCCCTAGTATAAAGACATTACGATCATCATTTATTTTTCCCCAAATTGTGGATATGTTTTAATAAAAAAGATTACGAAACATGTATATTTTTCCACATTTGTGGGATGTTAATGAAAATAATTATCAATAAGATTTATAACAATTTGGCTAAAAGACTTGACAAATCAGGGATATTATGCATACTTGACAAATCTGGATATGTGTGATAGGGGTATTTGGGTATTTGGATAGGGGGATTTGGGGAGAAAATGATTACGAAGCCTGTTAATGATGGGCTCCATTACCCAATAACAATATCCAAATCTCTCATATCGCTATTGACGATCATTATCAGTAAGATTTACTTGTGGATAACTATGCTATTTCTGTGGATAACTTTGTATAAATCTGTGTATAAGTCTGTGGATAAATACTTGCAAAACTTAAAATCAACTTTAAGAATTTCTTTAAATATCAGGGGTATTGCGATCTCCTGACATGTAGTTGCTTGTGGAAAGTCCTGTGGATAAACTTAACAAGTTTACGTTATAAACTTAACAATCTATCTCAGATATGAACCTATAAAGGCACATACAAAAACAATCAAAGCCAAAGCAATGTATTCCATATAAGTGTATTCTTTCTACTAGGTTTATTTTATACTAGGGATTATGAAGTCTCTTCTAAATTCCCCGAAATTTTTACCCAATGGAATCCTGCATAGTAACTATTCTTTATCTCGTAGATATCGTTGCAGTCATCGCACTGCCATTGAGTTCCCTCTAGCAGTTTACGATTTCTCCATTTATACAGATCAGGCTTCTCACAGTAGTGTGGATTGCCTATCTTGATTATCTTACCTGCCATGTCTATTCCGCCTGTGCAATGTCTCGAAAGATCTTTGGTGGATGTTGTTCTTCCTCTGGCTGTTCTTCTTCTATTAGTTCGTCTATGTCAATGATTCTTCCCATGATACCCTCCTGGTTTATGGTATAATTTGTGTATGGCTAAAAAAGTTAAAGGTGCTCGTAACGACTCTCGTCCAAGCGGAAAGGCTTCTAAGAAGCGTCCGAAGATGTTTGATCCTCAAAAGCGTCGTCTAGTGTCTGCTTAAGACTATTCATGTAAATAAACTTAGTTTCTACTAAGTCAATTACCGCTTTCTTGTTCTTAAACTTAGACTGTTCAATAAGTTTTACAATCCTTTTGTTCTCGTTCAATTCACCAATAGTCTTGTTCAACTTCATATAGAAGTGTAGATCTGGATAAATCTTGAACGCTAGCCATTCTCTGAACTGTTCAAATCTCATACTGATTATTTCTCCCAACCGACTGGCTCCTTATCTACTGCATGGTCCTTAACAACTTGAACTAACTCTTTACGAGTGTACGGATCCTCCTTCATCCAGTCAACATCATGGATATGCTTGTTAAGAAGGTCAACAATCTGGTTGTGATTCTCTTTCATTCCTGCTTCGTATCCATGCTTCCAGCCTAGGTCATAGCCTTTCTGGACTAGGCGTAATCGCCATTTAAATATCTTTGGTAGTTTCATCTTTTCCTCCAATTGACCCCAAACATTCCTTGAAGACATCTACCCACTGCTCAATAGTAACGTCTTCGTCGTACTCCATTCCTCTGCCAATGTACTTATACCACTCCACCTCTATACCAGAAGCATAGTGTTTGAAGTTAGGCTTGTCTATCTGGCATTCCTCTGAATGACTAATAGACTTAACAAAGTTAGAATAATTAATATCGTACATGCAGGTGCAGTGCGTGTATCCGCCAGGCGTACCATCTGGAATGCCGAACTGTTTATACAATGTATCTACACAGTCACAGGCATCCTCTACCGAACCCTTGACCCACCCATGCCCAGGCTTCTTGTCAAAGTTCCAGTCTACTCCATAGTTTACAAAGTGCATTTCGTGAAACAGTGTCTGATAGCAGTCTTTATCGTGGTCGTTATCGTTTTCCCAGGCACTACGAAGATCGTCATGCCCACAAGTACAGTCACCCCAATAGAATGGACGCATCTCAAACACGTCATTCTTGTAGTGTGCACCATAGCCGTGCTCTCCACCAAGGAATCCCTGGATAGCAATTTCACTACCAGTCTGATCAATCTTCTTGGTAATGGCTACCATCATATTAGATACAAGGTCTTCCGATACTTCGGGGAACACTAGGAGTAGGTCGCTCATTTGTTTCTTTCGTTTGCGTCAAAAGTAGTCCAGGGATTTACTTCCCAGTTGCTGTGCTTATCGCCACCAGCAATAATGCTGTATCCCATGTCGTATATCCCAGCAAAAGTCGGTGCGGTACCACTGCCTAGTTCTTCCCCATTGTGAGAAACGTCTAGACCCCAGTGGCTTGGCTCTCCCTCGTACATAACCTTGGTAATGACAATAGTTACCTGATCTGATGAATCAATCATGCTTCTTCCTTATAGTAAGTCTCAGTTGCCCCAGCACCCTGAACGATGACGGTATAGCCCTCGTGTACAAGTTCGTGGATAGTCTTGTCTCTCTTGGTCTTAAGTTTACGAGCGTCTTCGTTCTTCTGGAACTCAATACCCTTCTCAAAAGCCTCGTAGTAGATATTGGTTTCGCCATCCCTGAATGCCAAAACTTCCTTCTTCTTAGCCTTACGCCATTCCAGAACTGGTCCACCACCATTGCAAACATGCAGATGATCAGCGGTCATATCCTTTTCAGGAATACCACACGTACATTCCACGAAAGACTCTTCAATCTCTTCATAATATTCACCACAACACGCAGGGTCTCCACAACCCCAAATGGTGTCATCTTGTTTTACATAGTATAGCGTCATTTTAACCTTCAGTAGTAATTGAAATATCTGGAATAATGTTTTCTGGATGGAAGTTAACCTGATAGTGGAAAGCCTTTGCATTATTTGCTTCAAGTTGTTCAACAAAGTATGACACATTGTCACTTAGACCAAGATAATGCTTCTTATACTTATTTGGTCCAGTCATACATGTGACTTCCAATGCCCCAGCCAATGCCGAGTTGTCACCAGTGTCTACTGCACAATACCCCTGCAACTCCAGCAGATACTTATCAGTAATGCCGTTGAAGAATACGATCCTACGCAATACCTGGAACTTCTCTGCCTCTTGCGAAAGGTTGTAGGATACGCCATCTGCCTGGGTAGCACAACCAGATAGTGAGGTAGTTGCTGCTAGGGCAATTAGTGTTGCTGCAATTAGTTTCTTGTTCATTAATTAGTCTCCCTTAATGTTAATAATCTGTCGTAGTGTGTGACGAATCTTTACAAGATCCTTTGCGTCTTCCATTACTACGTCAATGTCCTTATATGCGTTTGGATGTTCATCAATGAATGCGTCAGACTTTGACCATTCAATACCTTCCATCATAGCATCTAGAGACTCTTTTGTAAAGGTCTTACGTGCTTCATTACGAGAGTATTCACGTCCAGCCCCATGTGGTGCAGTGCAGAATGATAGGCGATTGCCAAGTCCTTCAACAACATATGATGCAGTTCCCATCGAACCTGGGATAAGTCCCATCTCACCTTCCTTGGCAGAGATAGCACCCTTGCGAGTAATCCATAAATCCTTGCTCCAATGATTCTCAAGTTGAGTAAAGTTATGGTGGCAGTTAATCTCCTCAATGATTTCAAAATCCCCTGCATATTGTTTGAATGCCTTCTTGACACGATTCATCATTACGTCACGGTTTTTGAATGCAAACTTTTGTGCCCAGTACATTTCTAGGATATAACGGTGAAACTCCTGAGTGCCTTCTACAAGGTATGCCAAATCTGGATCTGCAAGGGTGATAAAGTTCTTCTTTGCATACTCCTGTGCCACAGCAATGTGATGCGTAGCAATCTTATTACCAACTCCACGTGAACCTGAGTGCAGGAATAGCCAGATAGATCCCTCTTCATCTTTCGTAATCTCAATAAAGTGATTTCCAGAGCCAAGGGAACCAATCTGGTGCATCCAGTTAGAAGCATAGTCAGATGGATTAAACCCTGCATCTAGTGCATCCTCTAACAATTCTTCAGCAGCATCAAGTGCGTCTGGATGAACAGTCTGGTTATGCTTGAACGCTGACAATGGAATGGCAGACTCAATCGCTTCACGCAATCCCTTAAGATCCACGGTAGCCAAATCATCTACAGTCTTATTGGTCTTAATAGCCATCATTCCACAACCAATGTCTACTCCAATTGCAGCAGGCATAATTGCACCCTCTGTAGGAATAACTGATCCAACAGTTGATCCCTTGCCAAGGTGTGCATCTGGCATCAGGGCTAGGTGTGGGAATACAAACGGCATTGACGAAGTTGTCTTAGCCTGCTCAAGTGTTTTGTCATCTAGAATTGATGCCCAGTTAAATAGTTTGTTAGTTATTTGTTTCACTTGTTCTCTCCCTTGATAAGTTCGATTAGTGCTTGCTTGAACTCTGCCCTGCTAAGGGTCTGAAACACAATGCCATCAAAGATGTCGTCTATAGCATGGCTTTCGTTGCGATCTGCCTCTAGCAACTTAATAATGCGTGTTTCTGCAGTTTCATAGCCTTCCATCCAGATATTAGCCTTTTCTGGATACCATGTACGTACACGATTAAGCCATGCTTCTCTACGTTCAATCTCAAACTTTCTACCTTCTTCACGATAACGGTAGCGTGTGCCTAGATCGGCTGTGTGTGGTTCGCTCATTTGCTATCCTTAAGTTCATCGGTAACATGGAGATGAACTCCAGTACCTGTTTTTCCAATTGGTGGTGCTTCATAGGTAACGGTATAGCCATTACGAACGAGCAGTGCTACTGCTGCCAACTGATCATTTATAGTATCTACATCAGAAAGCATATCTTCTGCATATGATTCAAACAGTGCGATCAATACCTGACGCTGCCTCTTTGACTTCCAAATCTTTTCATCATCTAGAATCTTAATTAGGCTGTTTACGATGTAGGCTACAGCCATCTTCCTGAATGAACGATTACGTCTTGATTGTTCTTTTTGTAGTTCGCTACTGGCAATCCAGTGTGCTAGTCTTAGTTTATAGTTGCTCAATTGTTTTTTTCCTGACAATTTCATCAAATGCTATTGGCGTGTAATTAATTTGTTCTACACTTACGTTAAAGTACCAAGGATCTTGTAGGTTCTTTTCATGTAGGTGTCCGTGAATGTTTCCTTTATACCGCAACTTTTGGGTATCGCTAACTGGAATGTGAGTTAGTACAAAGTTATCTAGTTCGTGACTACCACGGATATCGTAGAAGTGCGGAGTATAAAACTTCAGTTTCTGGATATCGTGATTACCCTTAATAAGAACCTTGCGTCCATTCAAGCGTGACAAGATGTCTAGTGACTTAGAGTTCATGGTTACATCTCCAAGGTGATACACCTTGTCACCTTGCTTAACAACATTATTCCAGTTCTCAACCATTACCTCATTCATTTCTTCAACGGTATTGAATGGGCGTTCTGCATACTTAATAATGTTGGCGTGACCAAAATGGGTATCGCTAATTAGAAACACATTGGTCATACAGTCTCCTTGTGTGTTACCCAGTAGTACTGGCAACGGTCGCAACATGGTTCATTGTTTTTCGATTCGACGGCGGTATGAAACTCAAAATAAAACTCTGGGTCCTTGCGATATAGGTTTGCTTTGTGTGTAGTTGTCACACGTGCCATAACCTTTTTGTCGTCCATCCAGAGAGGCATACCATAGCCCCAATCCTTGTACGCTCTCTCGTTAAGGTTCTCTAGATTACGAAGGTTGTTCTCTGTCTTGATACCACGCTTGTCAGCCTCTTCAATCATGACCATAGCGTACTGATATAGACCCATCTCAAAGCCACGCCACATCTTGACAGCAGGATGATTACGCCATCCAGCATGAGGATCGTCGTTTGATAGGACATTGAGGATTTGGTAGCACTCCAGGATTTGTTTGTTAAGACGCTTATTGTCTAATGCCTGGGCAGTGTGATAGAAAGATTTGAATGGCATGAAAGTTTGCATGTTTGTCCTTTGTTTAACGGAAACTTTATATATACAGTATACCGTTACCAGGCTGCGTTGTCAACCCATTGGACAATAATTTTTTGCATCTCAGCATTACTAAGATTATCAAACTTCTCCTGGAGTTCTGGAGCAATGTTCTCACGCAATAGGTTCATCATCATGCCGTACTGCCATTCAAAACTCTGTGCAAGTTGGATCGCCATAAGACGCATAGCAGGCATATCGTTAATGTTTGGGACTACTGCCGAAAATGATTCAGTGTTAATTTCTACTAGGGGTAGCATATATTTCCTTAGTGTTATTTGGATATATTAATTATATGGTGGATACTAGAGAATGTCAAGACGGAGTCTTGTATTTGTTCTCTTATTTACCGCCGAACTTTTACTGGATATTATTCTTAACAGTGATAATGCCTTGGCTCAACGCCGAGAACTTACTGCAACCATCGTGGTCACATACGTCGTCAGCGAGAAAGTCTTCGCATACTTGCTTGTCTAATAGATTAGTTACTGTCTCCAGTGCAGCCCTAAAGCCCTTGTTGTACTCCGCCTTGCCGATCTGCTCAAAGTCAGATAGACGCATGTTTGCTAGGTTATTGATGTCCATAATTATCCTTACTTTGGAAACTTCTTCATCCAGGACAGTGTTGTCTCTGTGATGCCGTGCCACGCTGACCAATCCTTGCCACCATTAGACATGTGGAATGCAATCTTGGCATTGGTGTATGGGTCAAACAGTTCTTTGTTGTGGTCTAGATCGAACTGCTTCAAACGTGCAGGACCTAGTGAGCCAATCATGTTGATCTGGAACAGACCATACGAGTTGTCTCCTGTATTGCTATTGCGATTGTGTGCTAGTGGTCGCCCTGTAGACTCCTTCATGGCAGTTGCCCACGCCTTCTTCAAACCTTCTCCTCGGAATCCGACCTCATGTAGGATATCCTTTAGTTCATGTGGCTTGAGCCTTGTCTTCTTTGTGTAAACAACCTTAACAGGCTTGATTGGCTTTAGAAGTTCCATTGTCTTGTCTGGCTTTGCTGTAACAACAGTAGGTGTAACAACTGGGGCAGCCTGTGCTGGGTTGGTAACTGCAAGAGGCATTACGAACAGGGCAATAATTGTCTGAATTCTATACTTGTTATTTTTCATCCTATAATTATACCATCTAACCAATACCGTGTCTACCCCAAAATGCTATAATTGTATCATGTCAAAGTTTAGATACCCGATTTTCCCAGATAGAACATATACCATAGTGTATGACGACTTTGACTATGAGGTTACAGGGGAAGAAATCGTAGCCATGTTTAGACGTGGTGCATACCTAGAAAACGTGCTTAAAGATCTTGATACGAGAAGTCTGGATACGCAGGGTCATTCTGTGGAAACTGTTCCTGGCAAGCATGGCAGTAGTGAGTAGGTCTGAAGCCCTTTGGTGTGCCTCCCAGGACAATGCCATCAGTCTTAGCCATCTCAATTAACTTCGGTGTTGGGTATCCATAGATGATATTTACCAATTCACCATTACAAAGTGTACAATTATTCATATAATAATTATACCAGAAAACAGCGGTATAATTGTAGAATGGATTCCGAAGAAATTCTACGTGAAGTAACTAGGCTAGTTGGTGTTCTTGGTCCTGCTGGAGAGCAAGTGTTTGATCTTGCCATCGCCTATGAAAGAATTCACTTCTTTGAAAAGTTCCGTGCCCTTTTGCACCAAAAAGACATGGCTAATGACCAGATTGCTGTAGATGTTCTCAACTGGGCTTATCAATTACTATCAGAATAACTAGTGTATAATAGTCATATGACTACTCACGCACTTACAACACTTAGCAACTCTACCGCCACTAGGCTTACCCCAGCAGTTCTACACTCTGGCATGGACATTACGATTCAAAATGTTGACTCTTCTGCATATGTTTATCTTGGTGGAGAAGGGGTTACCTCTTCAAACTATGGATATCGTATTGCTCCTGGACACGCAATTTCTTGGGAACTTCAAGGAAGAGATGGCTTGTTCGCAATCACAGATACCAATAACTCTAAGATTGCTGTAATGAAAACCAATCTTGAGAGTGGTAACTAATGTCTAGATTTACGAATCACACTGATGGAATTCCTGGACCAGAGGGTCCTGCTGGACCTGGAGTGCCTCCTGGTGGAGTTGCTGGAGACATTTTGGCAAAGGTAGACGGAAGTGACTATAACACTGAGTGGATCGAAAACTATACAAGTACTGTTAAGCACATTGTAAAGAATGCTAATGGAGCAACAATTACTAAAGGTACCCCAGTGTATACCAAGATTGTTAATAATAGTTCTACCAACATCCCAGTTGGCGTAGCATCCAATGCCTCGGAAACCACTTCATCTAAGACCATGGGTATTATGGCTGAAACTATCGGTGCAAATGAATTCGGATTTGTGATTACAGAAGGTCTTCTTGAGGGACTCGACACGTCTTCTGCAAACACTGGAGATCCTATTTGGCTTGGAGTTAATGGTGCACTGATCTTTGGTCTTGCTGGTAAGCCTGTGGCTCCTGCTCACCTTGTATACCTCGGAGTTGTAACGAGGGGTCAACAGGTCAATGGTCAGATTTTTGTAAAGGTCCAGAATGGGTATGAACTTGAAGAACTTCACAATGTAAAGATTACCGACCCACAAGACGGTCAGGTTCTTAAGTACCAAGCATCCACTGGTCTGTGGGTCAATAGTTCGATAGCCTAATCGTTATGGACATAGTCTACATCTGTCGTAAAGGTGAAAACGAAGAACTTAGATATTCTATTCGATCTGTAGTTAAAAACCTGCCAGAGAGCCGTATATGGGTTGTAGGATATAAACCAGATTGGTATGTTGGTGACTTCATTCCTGTAGAAGATAAGTCTACTAAGTTTAACAACATTCGCTATGCCCTGGGTGCTGTAGCAAAACATCCAGAGGTTTCTAAGAACTTTATCTATATGAACGATGATTTCTTTTTGATCAAGCCTGTTAAAAGACTTAAGACCTATAGCGGTGGATTGTTGTCTGACAAAATCGCTAGATACCGCCAAGTAAATCCTACATCTGGATATGTGATCTCATTAAAGAAAACCATGGATTGTCTAAAAAGACTTGGAATAAAAAACCCAATTGACTACGATATCCACGTGCCAATGATACTCAATAAAGAAAAATTGGCTGACATTGCTTATTTGCCATTTCAGACCAGGTCTATATATGGTAACCTTTATCAAATAGCGTCAGAGACGATTACAGACGTTAAGAGATACCATCGTGAAAGTTATATGAACGAACTCTCTTATACTGGAAATGACTATCCGTTTATATCTAGCGAAGATAAATCGTTTACCCTACTAAAAGAAACTATCCTGGCTGACATGTTTCCAGAACCTAGTAAGTATGAAGTGCCCCTGGTAGGAATCGAACCTACGACTAAGAGATTAGAAGGCTCCTACTCTATCCACTGAGTTACAGAGGCTCAGGCAACTACTTGCCCTTGTTGTCTTCCTTAAATTTGCGAAGACGGTTACAGTTTGCACACAAGAACTTTAGTTGTGTCACCTGTCTCTTAGCCTCTTCGTAAGTCTCCTGATCAACAACAATATTAATGATCTTTTGTTCTAGGCTTTCATCAAAGAAATCCATCTGGCTGTGATGTAGGTACTGACCGCATCCAATACAGGGACGCTTGATCTTATAGTTCTCAATATATGTAACAATCTTGGTACTGTAAACTGTATTAGACGACATTTTGATCTCCTTAACTACTGCTTCTGGCTCAGTCTTTTCTTTTAGGTAGTATGCTACCGTTCCCTTGGAGCAACCTAGCGTTTCGCTAATCTCTCCATAAGTCTTTCCTTCTGCTCGTAGGCGAAGGATATCTTCTTTATAACTCATGCTATTATTATACCTTTCCGTATATCTTTTTGCAAGTCCTCCAGGTGGGGATCGAACCCACATGCCACCAATTACTCTTTCTACACCTTATAAGAGTGAGGAGATACTGGAGGCTGGATTACTTGGTCAACCATTTAACTAGGTCTGGATTGTCTTGCATAATCATGATGAAAGCATTCTCATAAATGCCGATGAAGTGGTGCTCCCACTCTTCGTATTCAGCCTTTTTCTTTGGCTTAGATGCTCCCTCAAGAATCATTCTTGCAGCATGTAGGACCTCGTGTACGAGTGTCACCTTCTGCTTGTCTTCGCTTATATCTGAAGCAACTACGATTAGGTTGCCTTGATCTAGTGTGTATCCATATGAACTGTCATTGAGCATACCGTCTTCACGAGTGCTCCTAAAGTCTACTTCAAATACTTGTGGACCAATCTTTACCAAACTAATCATAGTCTTTCCTTTATTACGCTGTCAATTTTTTGATTTAGGTCATAAATAGAACCGTCATTAATAATTGTAGCATCAAACGAGAAGTTGTCAAGTGCTGTCTCTGAGGCATGGGCATTTATTGCACCAGTGCCAGGCTTAACTATCCTGATAATAATGCCTTCTCGATTTTTGATAGCCCTATACTCATTTGGGAACCTGACATCAGTCAGGACAATCTTGTCAAACTTGCCAGAGTTTCCCATAGCCTGATTTACCCAGAAGTCCGCCCCAAACATCTCTCTGCCAACCTCTGTTCCAAAAACCTGAAGGAGTCTGCGAGTCTCTGGGGACTGCCTCTTAACCTCTTCCCAGCCTAGACCGTCAACCGCCTGTGCCAAATGTACACCTGCAAACTCTCCAAGAGATATAATTGGATTTAGTTTGTATAGAGCCTTCCTGATAGGATCTGCAAAGGCTACTCTGCGATAGCCATGCTGTGCAACCAGATACTCTGCTACGGTGTCCTTGCCTGTTTGTGCATATCCACTTAGACCAACAATCATTCCTTTACCGCACTTCCACGATTAATTCCTGCAATGTACCCTGCCTGAAATGCCTTAATTTCAATTTCACTGGGCATAACAGATAGGGTGGAAACCCACCTCTCCATATCAATCTTTGCTTTACGAATAATTGCAGATAGTTGTGCATCCTGCTTACGCTTTTGATACCGATTATTGCTCATTGCTCAACGCCTTAAATGTTTGTGGGAATGCCGAGTGTGCGAGATCCTTAACAGCATAAGCATACTCCTGGATCTCTACCTGTGCATCGTGCTCTAGTCGCTGGTCGAGGAATGTCATTACACCCTGCAAAGATGTGGTCCAACGCCAACGTACGTACATCGCATATGCTGGTAGGAATAGACGTGCAATCTCTGGTGCCACGTTATCGTTCATAGCCTCGTGGTACAACTTTGTGCCCTCGTCAATAATGCCATTCAGTTTGTTGGTGTAAAATGCACCAATGCTAAAATGAATTGGCTCACCACTACCCTGTTTAGAGTTCTCAGGCTTAGAACGCCACGAGGACGCACTAGGAACGTAGAACTCTTCGTCTTCAGTAATGTAGCGACGAGATGACTCGTTCCAGCCATTCTGATCATCTACGTGTGTTGAGGAGACTGCATACTTCCACCACTGTCTTGCAACGAATAGCGGTGCGTAGACCTCGAAGGTAAGGGCTGCATGGCGGAATGGCGACGTGTGCCCCTCACGAAGTAGAAAGCCAATAAGTTTCTCGTCTTTGGGGGTAAACTCCTCAGACTCTTTATCATAAGATACACGTGCAGCATTGACAACAGATAGATCGTTGCCAAGAGTGTCCACAAGACGTACATAACCTTTATCCAATACACTAATTTGATTCATCTTTATTCTTTTCTACAAAACGTTTTTCTAATTTCTTAACAATAATTCTATATGAAATTACTGCGACTGTCAACTCATAAATGGTATTCCAGAAGAAGTCAACAATTATATGGTTAATGTCTGTTATCATCCCGACAATGACTGACCAATTAAAATCCATGCTACTCGGTATCTCTTGATAGCGGATCGTACAGTTCATGGATTCTACTGATTACATGCTTGATGTAATAGGCATAGTAAGGGTCTTCAGTAGCGACAGAAAAATGCTCTTTCTCAAACTCTTCCAGAAGTTCTTCGTATGCCTGCATCTTGCCTTCATTAATAAGAACCTGAATAACGACTTGCTGCTCTGGTGTCATGTCTTCAATAGTAATCTTAGGCATGGTTACTCAACTACCGCAAAAATGTCTCGGTATGGCAGGATAACCAGGTTTGCACCATCATGCTCAATCTCTGTACCACTGTACTTAGAATAGATAACCTTGTCACCTACATTAAGATCAATAGTCATCTTGGTACCGTCAGCAAAGGTGGCACCTGTTCCGACTGCAACAACAATGCCCTCGGTTGGCTTTTCCTTTGTCATAGTTGAAATGATAAGACCAGATGAGGTTACCTTTTCTGACTCTTCAATTGGTTTTACGACAATCTTGTCTTCAAGTGGTTTAATACTCATTTTAATATTCTTCTTCCTGGTGGGTTACACCGTGCTTGTCATCAATGTACTTGTGGATCTTGCGTAGTGCTACTGCCTTTGAAACGGCAAAGCCTACCAATAGGAATACAGCATTCCAAAAGAACTCTGACACCATATGCTCCAGTCCAAATGTGACTTCAATGATTGTGTCCAAAATGGTTTCTCCACCATGAGCATGTTCGTCTACGTTGTCTTCTATTTCTGAACTAATGACAGAATAAAACTTATTCACTATTGCTTTCCTTTACGAATGATTTCTATGGCTCTACTGAGACCTTTTACATCTTCAATTATATCCAAGTCTACCTCTTTAGTCAATAGTTTAATGAATACTTTTCTTGTTTCGTTTACCGCTTTTTTGCGACCAACGTCAAAGCCGTCGTTCCAGGCTTGTGTCTTAATCTTTTCTAATTTTGATTTTGATATAAACATGTCTCTCCTTTTCGCTCTCCCCCAAGGACTCGAACCTCGATAGCCAGGACCAAAACCTGGAGTCTTGCCAATTAGACGAAGGGAGAATGGTGGCACGTCAGAGAATCGAACTCTTCTAACCATATGGTACAGGATTTACAGTCCCGTGTCTGTCCCAGCAGCCATGCCATTGCAGTCCGTACGGGGCTCGAACCCGTGATCTTCTCCTTGAAAGGGAGACGAGATAACCACTACTCCAACGGACCTTACTTATATATTGTATCAGGGATAGACCCTGTGGTCAACTATTCTGCAGAATAATTTGGGAAGATCTTTGGAGTATTCTCACACATGTCTTCTACCAAGTCTGTGAATGATCGCTTACGGAACCATCCCAGAGTACTCTCAGCCTTGCTAGGATCGCCCAGGAGGGTCTCAACCTCTGCAGGTCTAAAGAACCTAGGGTTAATCTTTACGATAGTCTTACCAGTGTTCTTATCAATACCAACTTCGTCTACCCCAGTGCCCTGCCACTCAATGTCAAAACCAAAATATTTAGACGCAATGTTTACGAAGTCACGTACAGAGTGCTGCTCACCTGTAGCAATCACAAAGTCGTCTGGTTCATCAGCCTGTAGCATCAGCCACATAGCGTATACGTAGTCCTTAGCGTGACCCCAGTCACGAAGTGCATCAATGTTGCCAAGTTCCAGGGTATCCATAGTACCCTCTTTAATAGCATTAAGAGACAGAACAATCTTGCTTGTTACAAAGTTTGCTCCACGTCTAGGTGACTCATGGTTAAATAGGATTCCACTGGTAGCAAACATACCATAAGATTCACGATAGTTCTTTGTAATCCAGTGACCGTACAACTTTGCCACACCGTATGGTGATCTTGGATAGAATGCAGTGGTTTCCTTCTGAGGAACTTCCTGCACCTTACCAAACATTTCAGATGTAGATGCCTGATAAAATCTAGTCTTGTTAGTCAATCCAGCAGATCTAATTCCTTCAAGAATTCTCAAGACTCCCACGCCATCTGCTTCTGCAGTAAACTCTGCGGTATCAAATGATACCTGAACATGGCTCTGAGCACCAAGGTTATAAACCTCGTCTGGCTCAACAAGTTTAATAAGATTAGCAATAGATGCTGAATCGGTCAGATCTCCTTGGTGAAGGAATAGATTGTCGTTGTTAAGAATACTCTTAATTCTAACTAGGTTATCTGTGGATGATCGTCTTACGATACCGTGAACCTGATAGCCAATGCTTAGAAGTAGTTCAGCCAGGTATGAACCATCCTGACCTGTTATGCCAGTGATTAGTGCTTTTTTCATTATTAGTCTTTCCAAATAGTGCTGATAGAAGTTGGCTTTGTATAATCTTTACCAAAATCAGCAAACAAAGTTTTGTCTGTCTCTCGTTGTGCGATCTTGCGAGACCAAGAGTATCCTGCATCTCCACCCCAGGCAAGCCACATAATGTAGCCATTCGATGGGTTGGCAGTGTTTCCCCAGTCCTTGCCCTTCTTGTCTACCTCGTGGCGAGAGAAGTATGAATACATACGCTTTACAGTACTGAGCGAGAGTGTCTCTCCATTAGCCAATTGTCTAGCCCTAGTCCATCCAACTGCAGTTCCTGCACCTGTGGCTTTACCGTCTTCCTTGAACTTAATAGCACGACGAGCAGCAGCCCTGGCACCAGCAGGAGGAGAATAACCCTCAGCCTTGTCCATAAGTTTTTCATCTTCATCCTCTTCTGCAATTTCAATATCAACAATCATTGCATCGTTGTATAGCATACCGATTGAGTATGCTGTAGGACAGAACTTCCCATCCTCTTCTTGCTCAAACATTCTTACTGCCATGGCAGGATTCTCTGGAGTAGACTCAATTGCGTACTCTGTTCCTGGGGTTCCGTAGGTTCCACCCTCAGTCATAATGTGCTCTACCTGACCAACAACAATGCCTTCAGATGTTCCACCCATGACATAGTCGCCCTCTTGGATTGGGCGATCCGCCTTGCTTACTGGAATACAGTTTGGAACCATCTTTCCGCCTGCACCTGGCTTCATGCCACGCTGAGTGTAGCCATCCCAGCAAGGAGCAGCCTTGTCTACGTTTCCTTCAGACTGATTGATAGCATAGATTTGATTGGCTGCTTCTTCCTTTGTGGTGTGGCAACCCATTACGGTACCGTCATCTTTTAGGGCAGGGTAGCCTGAGCAACCGTACGATCCCTTTTCTCCAACATGATATGGCATTAGTCCATCTCCTCTAGTTCCATGCTTGCACGAATCTGCCAGCAGAACTTTTGAGAAACTGTCTGACGATCTGCAAAGAAGTTTGCTAGACCAAATTCGTTTAGTGAGTTGGCAACCTTGCCAGCCTCAATAAGTTTTTGAATGTGCAACTCGATTTCATTATAAAGATCAACAAGCATTGGCTGTGGATCTCCAACAATCACTGGCTCACCAACAGACGCTGTGTCAAAGAAATCTGTCAGTCTGTATGGGGAATAGGTCTTAAAGATTCGTAGCCATTCAGCGTAAGTGTCTGTGGCTCCATCAAAGTTTTCATAGATGTCTCCAAAGAATTCGTGGAATTGCTTGAAGTCGTCGCCCTCCACGTTCCAGTGGTATCCGTGTGCCTTAAACTTAAGGGCAATATTGTCTGCAAGAAGTTGCTTTAGTTGTGCGATTAGTTGTTCCATAGGTACAATTATAGCATAGTAATAGGGCAGTTTTAACTCATGCCCAGGAGTATCTATTTAGATGCTAATTGATGCTAATCACTTTTGGCTTCTTCTCTTCTGGCACTGAGCGTACTAGAGTTATGCTCAGGATACCGTCCTTAGTTTCTGCCTTCAGAACTTCGGTGTGTTCTGGTAGGGTAAATGAACGAGTAAATTTACGGTTAGCAATGCCCTTGTGCAGATACTTCTGCTCTTCTGGCAAGCCAATTTCTGTAGTATCGTTCTTAATAGAAAGAACACCATTGTGGGTTGTTACTTCAAGGTGATTCTTATTAAGACCAGCAACAGCAAATTCAAGAATCCATTCATCAGGATCAACCTGAATTACATTATATGGTGGATATGTTGCTGTGGTGGTAGTTGCGAATACCTTCTCAAATTCCTGAGCAAGGTTTCCAAATGGGAAGAGGTCTCTTCCTGTGTGTGGTGTACGGTTGTATACCATGTTATCATCTCCTAATGTTTAGCGAGTTAATTGCCCCCAATTGGCAGGCATAACCATTATAGCACATGCTATAATTGATGTAAAGAGAAAAGAGTCTTATGTCAAAGCCAACAGTCCTTGTCTATTCAGTGATTAGAAATGAATCCAGGTATATAGATAGGTATTACGATCAGATAAGGGAAATGGTGTCCACCTTTCCAAAATACAATTTCATTCTGTCAATATACGAGAATGACTCAACCGACGACACGGTTGCGAAGATCCAATCAAAGGACTGGTCGTTCCTTGAGGACTTCTCATTTATCTCCGAAAAACTAATGACAAAGAACTACGGCTCTGTAAAGTCTAAGGATAGAGTTAGAAACCTTTCTATTGCCAGAAACAAGGCTATTGAGGTTCCTGGATTCCTAGACAGGTCTGACTACGTTATGATGATTGAATCCGACATGAGATTTGACATGAAGACTATGAAGCAGATTTTGGAATTTGAAAAATTGGAACCAAACTTTGATATTGTATCTGGTCTAACAGTTAACAACCATCCTGTTTATGATAGTTGGGCAACTCGCAAGGGTCCTAGGTTTACTAGCCATGAGGAAGTAAGGCTATATGACGTTACCTCAAAGCCTTACGATAAGTACTATGCAACATCTAACGGTGTTTGCCTTTACCGTGCACAGCCATTTAGGGATGGCGTTAGATATGGATATATTAATCCTGTTACAAATAAATTTGATTGCGATACCGTGGTCGTTTGCCAGAACTTTCACAAGGCTGGCTTTGATAACATCTATATCATTCACACTGCAAAAATATACCATGAAGACTTTTAGATAAAAGAAAAGCCAGGGTTTCCCCTGGCTATCTTTTTACTCCAACTACTTCTTTGGTGCTGGAGCCTTCTTTGTTGCTGGCTTTGTCTCAGCAGCCTTTGCAGGTGCCTTCTTGGTAGGTGCCTTAACAACCTTGACATCCTTGAGTGCCTCTGCGATTTCCTCTACGGGTGGCAGTGTACGACCGAATGCTGGATCCTTTGGGTTCACATAGCGTAGTGCTACAGGAACTAGGGCTGCCAGCAACGAGTACAATAGGTCCTCTAGAGGTACTCCTGCCAAGTAAAGAGCGAGACCAGCACCCAGGACTGAGCGTCCGTAAGATGCAAGTAGTGCCTTGATTTGTGCGTTCATTTTATTTCTCCTTGTTATTATCTGGCAACATGTCGAACAGTTCTCTCAACTGTTCTTCAATTGCCTTATTGTTATCGTATTTTTCTTTTAATACGAGAATTGTGTTTTGGACATTATCAATGTAGTCAAATGCCCACTCACGAGAGTCGGAGAGAAACTTTATGAATCCTTCCGACTGATCAATTGGGTCTGCCAATGCCTGGCTCTTAATTAGATCTTCTAGGGCAGTCCTGTCAACGTGCAATTCAATAACACTCTTAACAAGAATTCTATTCTTTTTGAATAGATATGCTGCATACCCAATAGAAGCAATGCTAATTAAACTAATCAGAACAAAAGCGATGATGTCATATCTCATAGTTTCTCACTTCCACCCTCACGGATCAACAAAACAATTGCCCCGTTGTCTTCGAGAGCCTTCTTGACCTTCACCATATATTCTATCGCACCACGCTTCTCTTCGTCAAGTAGCCTCATGAATACGTCTTCCCTCGCTACAACGCTAATGAAGTGTTCATTGTCTACTATGTCAACGCCAAAGTTTTTGGGTACCTGAATTGACCTAAAAGCCCTACGCATACCATCTGTGTACATCATTTTCCTTTATCCAATGTTAGACTCTTCCAAGTTTCAGCCCACTGCTGCTTAGAGCGATGTCTGTTAAACTCTCTAGATATTTTACCATTCTCAAAATAGATTCCTCCCCAGACTCCCCATGCTTTGTTTGTGACCGCTGAAGCAAAGCATTCTTTGCGAACAGGGCATTGGGCACAGATTGAGTCAACGAAGTCTCGTGACTCTGGGCTCTCTTCATATTCATCAAAGAATGTGTTGGTAACCATGCCTAGACACGCTGCATCTTCTTTCCAGTTATGTCTATCCATTTTCAGCCAACTAACTTATTTGGAATCTCCCAACCATCAGCAGTGATTTCGTAACGCTTCTGTACGATCCATTTGCCATCAACGTATGCTCCGTCCTTAGACATAGCACCGTTTTCTCTGGTTCTATTTTCGATGACTGTCCAGCCATCCCATGAAAGGTTGTCATTATTCTTGACAACGTCTTCCATCTTTTCAAGTGAATTTATTAGCATTTCACTCTCCTATTTTGTAGGTGATTTTGTTTAGTATCTGTACACCCAAAGATTTGCATCTTTATCGTGTGCATGTTGTGCCTGCTTTGACCAAGTCTCCTTTGGTTTGGAGAAAAAAGCAAAGTAGTCTATATAGTTAAGATTGTCATCAATCCATGATGGTGGAACCTTAACAAGTTTAATCTTGATACCCTGGGACTTTAGCGTTCGCTCAGAGATATTAGAAAATTCCTGACCAAAAGCATTGATCTTCATTGGTCCAGCAGAATAAAGAATAAACTCTTTGTCATCTTCTGGCAAATCTCTCAATGCAGTTCCGATTGCTCTTAGGAATATCTGATAGTCGTCAAAGCCCTTGGTGCCCTGTATTGCTACTATCATCGCTATTTCCTTCCGTTAGTTTCTCAACGATAAAACTTATTTTATCTAATTCTACAGCATCCATATTGATTATGTCAAGTGGTTCTGCAGATCCATAGTCAACCATTCCGTCTTCCGATATCTGTGCAGAGAAGACTTTGCTGTCCATAATCCAATAGGCAGACCCTTCGACCATAACTATCCTGATCATCTGTGACTTTCTGTGTCTAGCAGACTGAGTGTCTATTGGTGGTACTGGTGTATATGGAATAGATGATTTTATTCGTTCGTATATGTTGCTCTGTGTATAAAAAATTCTAGACCTTGGTGCCCTGCCCCTAATTGTTTTGTTAACCAAGAGCAGGACAACAAGTCCTGTTAGTATTGTTGTAATGCTTCCAATGAAGTATTCCATGCTACCAACTATTTAGATGATTTTGCACGTTGCTTGGCTAGTGCTTCAAAGTCCTTGACCTTGGTGTCTCCCAAGTACCCCCAGGCATAGCCCTTCTCAATCATTTCATTATTGATTGAGTTGCCAGATCCATCCAGGTATACCCAGCCGAGGATGCGACCATACTTCTCAGATGAATCCATCTTCTCAGTCTTAATGATCACAGTCTTAGCAGCCTTAATAGCCTTCTTTAGATACTCTTTAGACTCTAGACCTAGTGCCTTCTCTACCTTGTCAGATGTGCGTGACTCTGGTGTGTCAATACCAGCCAGCCTCACACGGCTCTGGAACAGGATATCAAACCCTAGATCAATTACAACGTCAATGGTGTCTCCATCTACTACGTTGGTTACTTCTTTAACAAAATATTCATACATTTAGTTATCTCCCTTAAGCCTATTTTCAACTAGGCGATCTCGTTCGTCAATGACTTCAAAAGCGAATGCGGACATCTTCTCTCCGCTCACCTCATTGTAGTGGTGCGAACAAAACATAAGTTCTCCAGAAACTCCCTTGACAAGAACATATGCCTGTGCTGCACATCCACCACCGTCACAACGATCTAAGGCAGTAAGTACCCACTCTTTTGTCTCTACCATTACTTGTCCGTTCTATAAAATCCACTACCCTTGAACTGAATGCCCAAGCCTCCAAGGACCTGGCTCATTCGGTATCCACACTTTTCACAAAAGTGCTCTGGCGATGGATCGTGAATGCTTCTCTTCTCTGTTAGAGTAGTTTCACATTCTCTACAAACATATTCATATGTTGGCATTATTTAATCTTTCCCCATGTCAGCGGACCAACAATGCCGTCAGCAGTAAGTTTGGTTCTCTTCTGCAAAAGAACTACTGCCTTGTGCGTGTTCTCACCGAATAGTCCTGGAGTGTCTCCAGTAACATTAAGAGACTTCTGTAGATAGGTTACAAGACCATTCTTAGAACCCTTCTTTAGAGTACCCTTGAGTGCTGGCTTGACTGGCGTTGCTGGAGTAGCAGGTGCAACTGCCACTGGCTTTGCAACAGGCTTTGCTGCTACTGCCTTTGGCTTAGGACCGTGTGTTGGTGCAGGAGCAGCAGGATCTGTATCTGTAGCAACCGTAGGAGCAGTAGCAATAGATGCCTCCATGGCAATCAAAGCCTTGAAGAATCCAATTGGCTCGATATAGTTCTTACCGTTTGCATCCCAGATGTGCTCCTTGCCAAGTCGAAGTTCCCAGTGTAGGTGCTTTCCTGTTGACATGCCAGTGGTACCCATCTTGCCCATAGGTGTTCCAGCCTCAATCTTCTGACCAGCCTTAACCTTTAGGGTGTCCTTTTGCATGTGTGCGTATAGAGATGTATACCACTTACCGCCAATGTTGTGAATTAGAATAACGTAGTATCCAAACCCTCCAACAGATCCGTCCGAGTTCTTGCTCTTTGAAGGACCAGCATAGACTACCTTACCATCGTAAGGTGCCTCAATCCAGCATGGTTCATGACCAGACCAGATGTCAGTGCCGTTGTGGTGCTTCTTTTGCTTGGTTACTGGGTGAATTCTCATGCCCATGTAACTTGTGACTTTAAAATCTTTTCCGAGTTTACCGTCAATTGGAAATTGTGCTTTAGCCATAATTATGACCTCCCTTTTGTTCCATTATACTACATGAGCCCCCGACAGGATTCGAACCTGCGACTTCGATATTACAAGTATCGCACTCTACCAACTGAGTTACAAGGGCGTGTCCATGCTTTATCTTATACCCGAAGAGTGGTGCATGGAAACCATTAGCGACTCCAAGGGGACTTGAACCCCTGACCTCCACCGTGACAGGGTGGCGTTCTAACCAACTGAACTATGAAGCCTGGACCGAGGATATCGCCCCTTCGGATTCGCCCGACTGTCGGGAGGTTAGCCTTGCAAGTAGCCATCATTAGAAACAGCACTAACCCATTTAAAAATAGCCCTTCCTGCAGGCAGGCTATTTCCCAGCAGCCTCGTAGTGAAGCGAGAACTCCCATTCCAGAAGGAGACTACTGTTTGTGGATAGAGGGAGATTCGAACTCCCAACTTGCCGTTCCTTGCAGTTTTGCCATTAAACTACCTATCCAGTTGTGAGCCAAAGTTAGCGACCTCTGCTCACCGACTAGTAATTTCGCTACCAGTAAAACGTCTCTACAAAGGTTCATAGAGCCAACGCTAAAACTTTTAGAATCCCAGTCTATTAGGATCTCGGTATGCTTAGTCAAACCGAATATACGTTTACGAAGGTATATCAGCCTCCTAGGGGTGCGACCCCTATTGCTCCTCCTGCTGGACTCGAACCAACGACATTTCGGTTAACAGCCGAACACTCTACCAACTGAGTTAAGGAGGAATACTATTCAATTATACAGGATCAGATTCCTATTTGCAACTTTATTTGTTGCCATTTTTGAAGAACTGATTCTGGTGAGCAAAAGTTCTCTACGTTCTGTTTTGCTTTATTAAGCATAGCAGTTTTCTCTTCTGATGTCAATGATATTGCCCGATTAAGTGCATCAAGAATTGTCTGTTCTCCCACATTAAACCATGAGAATCCCCAGAAGTCTTTGTACTTGTGCGTAGATTCATCTATCATCCAGGTATTGGACTCAAGAATAATTGCCGAATCGTTAGTAACATAATCACTCATTGATGTATGATCTGGAGTTATGCATACCCTGCCAGATACCATAGCCTCACATAATGGCAGGTTCTGCCCCTCTGCACGACTAGGAGACACATAGTTTTGACAAGAGTTAATTAGCATTTGTAGTTCGCTATCCGACAACTTTTGTGGAATAAAATAAACATTGTCGAACGTTGTTTCTGGGAATGAAGGAAACTCTCTCCTAAAAGCGGTTGCCTGCAACTTCCCAAGATCTCCCTGTGCAGTCATTTTAAGCAAAAGAATTGCGTCTGGATGCTCCTGTCTAAATTTTACGAATGCCGTAACAAGGTTGCCAAAGTTCTTTCTAATGTCGTGTGGGTTAAGAATGTAGAGGAATCTTTTTTCATGATCCGATTTGTCTAACAAGTTTACTAATGATTCTGGCTCATGGTCTTTGTAATAGTCTGAGACTGTGCTTAGTGTGTAACATGGCAAGTCGTCAATAGACTCTCCAGGATCAATCTCTTTTGGCGATACTGCTGAAGGAAGCACAAAAGAATCTATCCCATACGTCTTCAGGGCTGACTGGGAGTAAGACGATAGCGTAATGACATGGTCAAACTTCTTTAGTGTAGAAGCATAATCCTTTTTAAAGATACCATTGTTCCCATCGCTTTTTACTGGCAACCTATCAAACTCCCATGCAAACACACAGATGTTTTTCTGTCTTGGTATTAGTAGAGCCACGTCTGGTGGCAAAAAGGATATGCTGACTGGATCCTTGTACTGCCTCATTTGGGTTTTGGCAGATCCAAGAGCAAACGGATACGAGAAGTATCCACACACAGAATCCTCTTTAGTCGCTACCTCCGCAAAAGATTCCATGGCAAAGCCATAGGAATAGTGGGCATAGCCCCAGCCCTTACCCTTATAGTCAAACGGTCCACTTAAGAATAGATTGGTCATTGATTAATAACATCCACAAACTTGTTTTTGCTAGACTGCAGGATACTGTTATAGGTTTGCTGGTATGATGCGTTGTAGACCTTGCTCCAATACCCTGCAAAAGCAGCAGCAGAAGATGATGTGGACTCAGCGACTGGTCCAGCAATAGTCTTGAAATTGCCCATTGCAAAGAAGTCCGTTAGAAATCCAGAGTTAGTGCCACGAGTCTCACGATACGAAGACCAAATCTTTGGAGTGTAGTTCTGTGAGTAAATACCACTGATGGTAACAGCCTCTGGAATACAACCAGGATAACTAACGTTCACCTTGTCTCCGTTATTTCCAGCAGCGATTACTGTAGCAACACCAAGCGATTGCAAGTCTACAATCTTAGACTGAATGCCTGCATCAATCGGGCAACCCTTGCCAGTTTTGGTCCACGTGTTTGATCCACGTGAGAAAGATACTGCAGAGATGTTATACTTTTTGGCATTGTCTTTTACCCATTGCAATGACAATTCAAACTCTTTGGTACCGCCAATATTTACTGCACCTCTTGGTGTTACGATAGCATTACGAATAAGAATAATGTCTGCACTCGGATTGATCTGGCGTACGATGTCTGCCATCTTGGTTCCATGTGCCCATTCCGATTTCCAGTTTGACATCAATGTCAGACCTGTATCAGATGCTCCGATCGAGTCGTCAAATGCTGTGCCGTTGTTGCAATTCTTGGTTACTAGGATGCAAACTTCTTTAATTGGATTAAGAAGTTCACTATCAAACCCACTATCAATAATCACTACGGATGTATTTTCATTTGCTTGTGCTGGAGAAACAGATAGTGCTAGAACAACTGCTGACGCAATGCTAATTAGTTTTTTCATTAATTGTCCAAAATCTTAATAACTGGTGCACAAGGGTCTCCGCCCTCTTCCCACTCTTTTTCTTCTTCTTCTGTCATATATGGATCACCATCGTGGGTGTAACAGAAAGGCTCAGTTACCCAGCCCTTATCAATACCAGCCTGGAGCCAATCCCCAAACTCATTCCAATTTACTTCGCTCATGTGAAAACCCTCTCTAGGTAGTATATCTATTTTACACCAACTAGAGAGGGTAGTCAAGGGGTTGACTATTAATTCTGAGCGTCTTCTTCCTCAGCACGTCTGTGCTCCTTGCGGAATGCCGAGTTAATCTCAGCCTGGGTCAATTTGCCATCCTGTAGGAATGACTTTGCTAGGTCCTCAAGTACACGTGCTACGCCAAGTAGACCTGCCATGAAAACTGCCTGAATGACTTCGACTCCTGCTACAGCACCAGCACCAAGAACACCAAGTGCCGAGATCACAAAGACCGCTACCATTCTTGCAAAAATATCTGCAATAGTTTTTACCATATTAAACAACTCCTTCCTTTATGTGTTTAATCTTCTTTTTCATTTCTTAGTGGATAAGTCAATGTCCACAAAGCCAAAGTACCTAAGATACAATAGCCAACAATTGTCTTGGCAGAGCCTTCTAGAACTACCCAAGCAACAAACATACCTAGTAGTGTCCAAGCCTGACCAAGGATATCATTTAGAAATTTCTTCATTTAGTTCACCTTCCTATTTGTTCTGCCACCAGAACTTGATCCTGATGCTCCACCACCGCCACCAGACGAACCACCTGATGACGAAGTTGTTGTGGCTGCTGCAGTTGTGGCTGCTGCAACCGTTGCATTTACTGCTGCACCTGTAGCAATAACAGATGCGATAACCGTTTGTTCTGCTTCTTCACGAACCTCTGGAGACATGTCAGCCCCCACGTTTCCAATGGCGTTAAATGTTTCTAGAACTGCTTCTGCTCCAGGAATGGCTGCTAACTCTGCTGGCAATTGTGGGTCATCTGCAATAGCAGCAACGGCAAGTGCCTCTAGTGCCTGTTCATATGCTGGTGAGCCTTGCTCTGCTGTTTCAAATACAACGAGGGCTGCTGCGACAAGTTGTTCTGCCTGGGCATCTGTCAGTTCTTCTGGTGCTACTTCTACCAGATTCTGAATCTCAGATACCGCTTCTTCTACTCGTAACTCAGGTTCTGGTTCTGGCTTGGGGGTTTCTGTTTGCTCTGGCTCTGGTAGCGGTTCAGGCTCAGTTTCTGTTGGCTCTGGAGAAGGGCTCTCGGTCTCCGTAGGCGTAGGTGTTGGCTCTCTGAATGGTGGAATGGCTTCCAATTCTTGTTGAGCGACATTTAACTCCTGTTGTTTTGTGCTAACATCGGCAGATGCTGCTTCTATTATACCTGAGTTTTGAGCCTTAGAACTCTTAAGATTGTTTAGATTAGACTGTGCGTCAGATATCGCTGGGAGGAGATCTGGATTCTTGATCTTTGGGTGCTCTGCATCTTCATCTGGAACTAAGCGGATCCGCTCCTCTTCTCTGTATGCAACTTCGTCTCTGAAAAGAGTTACCTCAACATCGGTGATAACCGTGTCAATCACCACCTCTTCTGTGTAGACAATTACTTCAGACGTGGTTGTTACGTCTTCATATGTGGTTGTCTCCGTTACCTGTGTTCCTAGCCATGCTGCTGGAACTACCTGGAAATTTGCATCACTAACTAATTTAGCATTTAGTTGAACCCATGCTCCACCACCATTCTCATAGTAGTACAGCGTGAAAGGATAAAGAACACCGCCCATAATGTTGACGGGCTGGGTAACTGATCCTCCTCCACCCTTGTCTACCCAGTCGCTGATCAGCCTCATACCAGCAAGGTCAAAGATGACACCATCGTCTGCTGGGGCATAGAACTGATACTGTCCATCTGCTGGAAACAACAGGTTGCCAGTAAACTTGACAACAACGTCTTCCCCATACCACACGTTACCTTCCTGAAGGATATACCCTCCACCCCACTGAAAGTCAATGTTTGGCACTGTTGTCGTTAGGACTGGGGTCTCTCCTGCATATGGTAGCGGTGGTGCTTGATTATACCCTCGTCGATTATACATTTCTGCAGTTATTCCACCGCTGGTAACATATGTTGTACGAGCAACCTGGCTTGTTGTCGTTACCGTTTCTGTGTGTGGAACCTGAATGGTTCTAGACACCTGAGATGTAGTTTGTTCTATGACTGTATATGGAACCTGAACTGTGTACGGAACACTAACAGTATAGATTTCCTCTTTTAGCGGTCTGGTCCACGCTGGATCTGGAATTTGGGACTGGTCGTAGGCTGCTTGGGCTACACCTAGTGCCTGCTCTGCCTGTGCTATTTGCGAATCTAGGGATACTCCAGCACCAACTGCTGAGTTATAAGCCTCTTGTGCCCTACTGAGAGCCTCCTGGGCAGCAGAAACTTTAGCCTGTGCTGAAGCCACGACTGCATCGTACTCCGCTCTTGTCTCTGCAAAAGCCATAGATGCTACAAGAAGTGGTGCAAAGGCTAGTAACAACGCTAGGGAAAATCTTTGGGGTTTTTTAATTTTGGGGTCTCCTTGTTAATCCTAAGACTAACAATTTAATTATAGCATCATTTAGATAGACAAAAAGGGGGCTTTCGCCCCCTTAATGTTTTTTATTTAGAAGTCCCAGTCGTCATCTTCTGTTGCTTCATGCTTTGCAATCACATAGGAAGATCCAGATCCAGAGAAGAAGTCGTGGTTCTCGTCTGAATTTGGAGACAGTGCACTCAGAATGGCAGGATTTACATCACAGACATCCTTTGGGAATAGTGCGTCAAAGCCCAGGTTCATCAGAGCCTTGTTTGCATTGTAGTGCAGGAACTTCTTTACATCTTCAGTTAGACCAATCTCGTCATAAAGATCAGCAGTATACTTAGTCTCATTGTCGTATAGTTCCATCAGAAGATCGTAGGTGTAGTTCTTCAACTCTTCCTGGCGTTCTGGAGTTTCCTCATTGAATGCCTGCTGGAACTTGTAGCCAATGTAGTAGCCATGTACCGCTTCGTCACGAATGATGAGTCTAATCAGGTCTGCGGTGTTTGTCAACTTGGCTCGTGATGACCAGTACATCGGTAGATAGAATCCACTGTAGAATAGGAATGACTCTAGCAATGTAGAGGCAGCCTTACGCTTTAGTGGGTCGTCTCCTCTGTAGTACCCCAGAACAATTTCTGCCTTCTTCTGCAGGTATGGGTTTTCCTCCGACCATCTAAACGCATCCTCGATTTCCTGTGTAGAAGTTAGAGTAGAGAATACACTTGAGTATGACTTGGCATGTACTGACTCCATGAATGCGATGTTAGTGATTACTGCTTCTTCATGTTGTGTACGTGCATCAGGCATTAGCGACATTGCACCTACAGTACCCTGAATGGTGTCCAACATGGTGAGACCAGTAAAAACACGCATGGTGAGCAACTTTTCGTGGTCCCTCAATGTAGACCAAGACTGCACATCATTACTCAGTGGAACCTTTTCAGGTAGCCAGAAGTTGGCTGTAAGCCTATTCCAAACCTCTAGATCTACCTGGTCTTCTAGTTTGTTCCAGTTAACTGGTCTTGTTACAACTGACATGATACGCATCCCTCCATCTCTGTTCCATCTAGTGCGTTTTGTCTAATGCGGATATAGTAAATAGTCTTAATACCCTTCTTCCATGCGTAAATCTGAGCCTTGTTGACATCACGAGTAGTCGCAGTGTCCTTAAAGAATAGTGTCAAAGATAGACCCTGATCCACGTGCTGAGTTGCAGCAGCGTAGACATCAATGATCTTCTCTGGACCAATCTCATAGGCATCCTGGAAGTACTGACGGTTGTCGTTAGTCAAGTATGGTGCTGGATAGTAAACACGCCCCATCTTTCCTTCCTTACGAATCTCAATCTGAGAAGCGATGGGGTGGATTGATGATGTTGAGTTGTTGATGTAAGAGATCGAACCAGTTGGAGGAACTGCTTGCAGGTTCTGGTTGTATAGACCATACTGCATTACACTCTGTGCAAGATACTTCCAGTCATCCTGTGTAGGAATGAAAATGCGAGCATCTACAAATAGTTTTTCAACCTTGGCAGTCTTTGGCTTCCACTCCTGAGAGATGTACTTAACAAAAAATGTTCCATCAGCATACTTTGACTTCTCGAAGCCATCAAATGGTGATCCAGTCTCAATTGCCATCTTGTTAGATGCCTTTAGAGCGTGGAACAGCACGGTGTAGAAGTAGATGTTGGTGAAGTCAATTGACTCCTCGTCACCATAATACATCTCTTCCTTGCCAAAGTAACCATGTAGGTTCATCTGACCTAGACCAATAGCACGTGACTTCTTGTTACCCTCAGCAATTGACATAACTGAGTCAATGTATGACAAGTCTGCTACTGATGTAAGTGCACGAATAGCAACCTCAATAGTCTTGCCAAAGTCTGGAGATTCCATAGCCTTAGCAATGTTTAGTGATCCTAGGTTACACGAGATATCCTTACCAATGTCCTTGTATGATAGGTCATTGTTGTACGTGGTAGGAGTATTTACCTGTAGGATTTCAGAACATAGATTAGACATGTTGATGCGACCCTCTACAGGATTAGCGTTGTTAACGGTGTCTTCGTAAACGATGTATGGATACCCTGACTCAAACTGCAGTTCTGCAATAGTTTCAAACAACTGACGAGCCTTGATCTTAGTCTTACGAATACGTGCGTCGTCTACCATCTCCTGATACTTCTCAGTAATAGAAATGTCTGACATTGGCACACCATAGACACGCTCAATGTCATATGGTGAAAACAGGTACATATCCTCGTTATTCTTAGCAAGTTCAAGAGTGATGTCTGGAACTACCACGCCAAGACTAAGGGTCTTGATACGCATCTTTTCATCTGCATTCTCTCTCTTGGTGTCTAGGAATCGCATGATATCTGGGTGGTGTGCGTTTAGATAAACGGCACCAGCACCCTGACGTGCACCCAGTTGGTTGGCGTAGGAGAAAGCGTCCTCTAGCATCTTCATAACTGGAATAACGCCTGACGACTGGTTCTCAATCTTCTTAATTGGTGCACCCAGTTCACGTAGGTTGGTCATGTTTAGTGCTACGCCACCGCCACGCTTAGACAACTGTAGCGAAGAGTTTACTGCACGAGCAATTGACTCCATGTTGTCTTCAATGCGGAGCAGGAAGCACGACACGTATTCTCCACGCTGCTTGCGACCTGCGTTTAGGAAGGTAGGAGTTGCTGGCTGGAAGCGACCAGAGATGATTTCCTCAACCAAGTCCTTAGCCAATCTTTCATCTCCACCTGCAAGCATTAGGGATGTCATAACGACACGATCCTCAAATCGCTCAAGATAACGCTCTCCATCAAAGGTCTTCAATGCATATTGCGTGTAGAACTTGTAGGCACCAACAAATGTTGGGAATCGGAACTTGTGTCCGTATGCCTGCTTAAATAGTTCCTTGGTAAATTCAAAAGAGTACTTGTCTAGGATTTCTTTTTCATAATATTCGTGCTCTACTAGGTAGTGCAACTTTTCTTCTAGGCTGTGGAAGAATACTGTGTTTAGATTTACGTGATCTAAAAAGTATGCCCTCGCTGCCTGCTTGTCTTTATCAAATTGAATCTTGCCTTCATCCGACCATAGATTCAACATAGCGTTTAGTTCGTGATAACTGTAATTATCCATATAGTTGTTCCAACCTCTCCTGTACTCTTTGTACGTCTTCTGACGTTCCAAATAT
>JACCEC012457868.1_pt1 | contig 29613 bp, 21 predicted proteins | sample 7450121 | NCBI WGS metagenome assembly JACCEC01 (sample SAMN15323455, study PRJNA562643) | freshwater metagenome | isolation source: river surface water | place: USA:Blue River Watershed | collected 2017-08-18 | reverse complement strand
TTCAAATCGCCTTCGTAACTTTTGTCATATCGACGCAGGAGATATCTAAAGCCATATCGTTTGTTGGGTTGCGTAAAACTGCGCTTCTTTATTTTCGGTCCAATGCACTAAAAACAGCTGATATTTTACCTTAGGAAGTTGACAAAGAGCCAATTCTCCCTCAAAACCAGACTGAAAGTAGGTTCGTAGCTGAAAAAACTGCATGGGCTTGTTTTTGAGCGAAGTGGTAGGAAATAAGTATGTGTGTTGGTCGCTTTTTAATGCCCAGAACCACTTGGCGTTTGGCGTAAGCTCAAACTGAGGTGTGGTTGATTTGACGGTATAGACTTCCGCACATCGACTTGTATCAGCCGACATATCAATGTTCAACGTAACGGGTGCCAAGGGTAGTTTTTTTGATGAGCTAGGCCATTGAGCTGAAGCAAAGCTTGTAAGGTCTCCTTTCAGGAGTTTTTTTGTCAAAGTTTCCTGAAAAATACGGGCAAATTCCTGAGGAGCAGGCATCTCCACATAGAGTGTATTGTTGTACTGCATGTTGTAGGCGTCGGTAAAAAAACGCTGCTTGTCCATGTAGCGATACCCCCAGTCGCGGTAGTACGAAAAAATACCCACCACAAGGCTCGTTGCCATTGTCCCTGCAAAAAGCCAGTTTGCTTGGCGTTTGGGATGTAAATAAACCATACCACTCAAATACACGAGCGTAACTGCCAAGGCGGAGTAATGCCGATAGCGCCCTAAATACATGGCATCTAGTCCAACGGGTTCGGTGCGTAAAATGGAAACGCCTCCCGCTGTTGCAAGAATGAACAAAAAGAAAACAAGCATCCGAAAATGGAAAGAAGTGCCGTACGAAGGCTTTTTCCATTGGCTCCAATTAATTACCATGAGCGCGGCCACGAGTGTAAATCCAAGTCCTAGTGCTACTTTTTTGAGGCTTCCTGAAATAAAATCGCCGTAGTTTCCCACGAAAATCATGCTTCCTAGCAGCCATTTCAACGGATTTTTTTGAACTCCGTAAAAATCATCAGGAATCCCGAGCGATTTGGCCCATTGGTAAAACAAAACGGCAGCAATGCTGGCGATGCCCCACGACACCAGGCGTTTTGAGGCGGCTCTTTGAAACACTAATACCACAAATCCAATCAATAAGACTAAAAGGCCGTTGCCATTGGAAAAGGTGGCAGTCAGCCCAAGGAAAAAGGCCAAACCAAAGCGCCAAAATTCTTTTTTCTCCGAAATCAATAAATTCAGCGATTCAACTGCCAGCCAAACCACAATGAGGTTAGACCAAAGTGCCATTGGCCAGAGGGCTGTTTCAGAAAATTGAACCTGAAAAAGAACGAAAGGGACAGGCAAAAAAAATAAGGGAGGAAGCTGGGCTTGTTGAGCCAAATGGTACAAAAGCCATAAAAGCCGTACCCAAAAGAGGTTGCCGAGCAAAATCATCATTTTCAAGTCTACCTGCCCCGTTAGGGCTACTTGGCAGTATGCAATGAGTTTAGTAGGAAGAATCACGTGTTCACGAAATGGAACGAAGAGCAGTCGGCCTGCTTCGGGAGCAAACGGAAAGGCACGATTGACAAAAGCCAAAATTGCAGGGATGTCGTCTTCGTTGGGAAAAGGAGAGCTAAAATGATACGTGTACCAAAGAAAAAGGAGAACAGGAAGGCTACCTACGGCTAAAATGGCTACTTTTTTGAGCATGGTGAACAACGTTTTTCAAAAGAAGGTGTTACTCAAATCGGACACATTCGACCTGATTCATGGTATCTTCGGCTTTGCGAAAACCAGCAAGGTCGTCGATGTCGATAGCATACTCAAAAGGTAATACATAGGGAAGAATAGGATCCCCTGACATGGATTTTTTCTCTAAAATAACGTGCGGACGAATGACGTCGAGGTTCCCGATGTGCCAGTATACAGGCGGGAGTTTTTGACGAGGCTCGTTGTAAAATTCAGGAAGGGTAGGATGGCTCAAAAGAGGCTTCATCGTGGCCGTTTCGGGGTCATACACCCACATTTTGTAAGGAGTAATGGGCGACGGAGTAATGGTACGGATGCTATCGGCTTCGGGAGTATTCCAAAGAGTTTGAATGGCTTCGTCGATGTGGCGAACCGATCGAACTGGCGACGTAGGGCGCAATTGCACCACGAGGTCGGGGCGGTAGCCTTCGTTTTCCCACAACCAATTGAGGGCGTGCGTAAATACGTCAAAATCGGTACTCAACTCTTGGGCAAACTCGGCGGGGCGGATAAAAGGCACTTCTGCTCCGTACTTTTGGGCGGCGTTGGCAATGGCTTGTGAGTCGGTCGAAATAATAGTTCGGGTAATGGATGGGGTTTCGAGGGCAGCTTTGACACTATAAGCGACCAAGGGATGCCCCGCTAGCGGCAATAAGTTTTTATTGGGCAGCCCTTTGCTACCGCCTCGGGCTTGAATAATAGCTAAAACGTTTGGTTGCGCCATAAAAATTAGGAGGCAATAGGAGTTGTACTGAAGCATTTCGTAGTGGTTTTTACAAGCCGACGGAACTTTGATAAAATCGGGTTGAAGGGCGGCGATTTCTCTGGCCGAAGTGATGTCTCATACCGAGGTAGCATAGCCGATGCCAATTGATTCGGCGTACTCTTTGAGATCGGCGTGTTGTTCCCACGTAAATTCTAAAAATTCGCGGTGCGCGCCGTAGGTATTTTCGTAGGCGTTGTAGGGTATGGTTATATCGTATATTTGCATAAAAATTCGCAGGAACTTTTTTCCTAGAATTCAGTTACAATGATAGGTATTTTAATGAATATGAATCAATCTGTGTCGCAACCTAATTTGAGTACTTCCAAAAATATTGGTAAAACGGGGGTTTTTATTGTAAATCTCGGTACGCCTGATAGCCCCAACACGCCCGATGTCCGTAAATATTTACGTGAATTTTTGATGGATGGCCGAGTGATAGATATTCCGTTTATTCCTCGTTTTTTGTTGGTCAATGGCATTATTGCGCCTTTTCGTTCCCCAAAATCAGCCAAAACGTACAAAGAAGTATGGCTACCCGAAGGGTCGCCGCTGAAAGTGTATGGGTTGGCGGTAGAAAAAATGCTGCAAGAAGCATTGGGCAACGATTATGTAGTCAAACTAGGGATGCGCTATCAAAACCCAAGTATTGAATCACGATTGATGGAGTTTCAAAAAATGGGCTTGACCGAAATCATCGTCATTCCATTTTTTCCCCAATACGCTTCCGCCACGACGGGTTCGGTGTACGAAGAAGTGATGCGGGTACTTTCTAAATGGCAGGTAATGCCTGCTGTTAAGTTTGTCAATCAGTTCTTATCGCATCCTAAGTTTTTGGCAGGGTTTGTTCAAAACGCTCAAAAATACCTCCAAGCGCACCAGTACGACCATTTTATTTTTAGTTATCACGGTTTGCCTGAACGCCAGATTCGGAAGGGAGATTGTACCAAGGAAGTTTGCAAACTTGGTAGCTGCTGCGATACCCTGCACGCTATGAATCAGCACTGCTACCGCGCACAGTGTTTTGAAACGACTCGTTTGTTGGTAAAAGCCCTTAATATTCCCGAAGGAAAATATACGACCTGTTTCCAATCACGGTTGGGTAATGACCCGTGGATTAAGCCCTACACTGAAGACGTTATCAAAGAGCTTCCCAAGAAAGGGCTCAAAAGCGTTTTAGCTTTTTCTCCTGCTTTTGTAGCCGATTGCCTCGAAACGACCCTCGAAGTGGGCGAAGAATATAAAGAAGTATTTGAAAAAGAAGGAGGTGAACATTGGGATTTGGTCGAAAGCCTCAACGATAGTCCAATTTGGGTAGAAACGTTGGTGGATTTGGTTAAAACCAGCTAGTATCCGTGTTAGTGGTTACTTACAACCACGCTCTCGCTTAAAAGTAGTTGCTCCAAACATGATGAGTTTGACAGATGAGTTGGCTTTTGTTCTAGTAATTTGGAATAATTGTTAATCTTCTGATTTCATGCAACACCAACGACGTTTGTTCCTCACATTTTTATTCTTTATTGTATTTCATTATTCCCAAGCCCAAGCTCCACCCCAGTGGCAGGAAGTTCATCCGGGCATTTGGAAAGCCACGGCGGGTAAGCCTGAGAAAATCAGTTTGTTGGGCGCGGTAGGTGCCAAACCCAACCTGACAGCACTGGCGGCTTTACCCAAAGCGCCGTTTCCACTGGCAAAAAACGACATCAGCGTGCGGGTCATCGACGGCAAAACGTACCTGCGCTTTCCGCTCGAGGAAGGCGAGCAGCTGTTTGGGCTGGGTCTGAATTTCCAGACCGTCAACCAGCGCGGACGAATCATGGAGCTGCACGTCGACCACTATGGCGGTAAGGACAATGGCCGCACCCACGCCCCCGTGCCGTTTTATGTCTCGTCCAAAGGCTACGGTGTGCTGGTGGATGCGGCTCGTTACATCACGGTTTATGCAGGTACTGCCGTGCGGACTGATGCCAAACACCCGCCTGTTCTGCGCGACCGCAACACCGACAAAAAATGGGAGGCTCAGCCGTATTCTGATGCAGTTGAAATGCTCGTTCCCGCCGAAGGCGCGACCTTATACGTTTTTGCGGGGCCAACACCGATGAATGTAGTGCAGCGCTACAACCTCATGAATGGCGGCGGGTACTTGCCCCCGAAATGGGGTTTGGGTTTTACCCAGCGCGTTCCGACGCTGTATTCGCAGGACGATATTCTGAAAGAAGTACAAAGCTTTGAAGAACACAACTTCCCGCTGGACTTTATCGGCGTTGAGCCGGGTTGGCACAGCATGGCCTATCCGTGTACGTTTGAATGGGAAAAAACGCGTTTCCCCGACCCCAAAGGTTTCTTAAAAAAACTGGCCGACAAAGGCATCAGTGCTAATCTTTGGATGAACCCGTACGTGTCGCCCGTTGGGACGCTGTATCCCAAAATCAAACCGTTTACAGGTTCGCATACGGTTTGGAACGGTATTGTCCCTGATTTTACTTTACCTCAGGCCCGTCAACTGTTCAAGGAACATTTTATGAGTCAGCACCTGAACATCGGGGTGGGCGGCTATAAAATCGACGAGGTGGACGGGTACGACAACTGGATTTGGCCCGATGTTGCCACCTTTCCGTCGGGAACGAGTGCAGAGCAAATGCGACAAACCTACGGGTTAATGGTGCAGCAGATGACGGGTAGCTGGTTCAGGGAAATCAACAAGCGGACGTACGGGCTGGTGCGGGCATCAAACGCGGGAGCGAGTAGTTTTCCGTACGTGATTTACAATGATTATTATAGCCACAAAGATTTTATAACGGCATTGGTCAACAGTAGTTTTATCGGTGTGCTCTGGACGCCCGAGGTTCGTGCGTCCAAAACGGCTGAAGAATGGGTGCGGCGGATGCAGTCGGTTTGTTTTTCGCCCATGGCCATGCTCAATGCGTGGGCTGATGGTACCAAGCCGTGGTCGTTTCCTGAGGTGGAGCAGGCCGTGAGCGATGTTGCCAACCTGCGGATGCAACTGCTACCGTACCTGTATTCAACCTTTGCGCAGTATCGGTTTGAGGGAAAACCGCCGTTCAGGGCGATGAATCTGGTCGAGGGTTTCGGGTTTAAATCGGTGACGTTGGCAGGAACGTTTGACGCGACAGCCAACCCGTACGCTATGAGTATCAAAAAAGACATCAAAGACCAGTACATGATGGGCGATTATCTGTTGGTGGCGCCGATGTTTGCGGGCGAAAAAAGCCGCGAAGTCTATCTGCCGCAGGGTAAATGGTACGATTTCTACACGGGGAAAGAGGTTGGCGAAAATCAGGTAATTACCGTCACGCCTGCCCTAGATAAAATTCCGTTGTTTGTGAAAGACGGTGGCCTGATTCCGATGGTGCCACCGCACAGACAGGCACCAAAAATGGGCGAAATACTTCCGCTGACCGTTCGGCATTACGGGACGGCAGCAGGTAGTTTTCAGCTGTATGATGATGACGGAACGACCTTTGACTTCGAAAAAGAGGCCTACTCCTTTACCCGACTTACAGTTTCCAGAATGGTCGATGGTAAACTCAAAGGCGACATGGCCGCTCCTGCTACTGGCAAACCCTTTGGCTATTCTAAAGAAATTAAATGGGAGTTTATGACTCCGTAAAATCTGACGTTCTCTAATGAAACACATTTCTGTACTAAGCCGCAAAATCTTGTGGCTCTACGTGATTTTGGCTGCTTTGACAGCACACGCCCAAACCCAACCCCGTTACAACCAACCTGCTTCGGGGGACTGGTTGGTAACGCCCGTTACCCAAAAGGCCGAAGTCATTACCGAGGGGAAAAACATCATTTTGTACAACGGTCTGGTCAAACGCGTTTTTCGTATCGAACCCAACGTAGTTTGTATTGATTACAAAAATCTGTCGAATGGTCAACAGCTTTTACGGGCCGTTAAGCCCGAAGCCAGAATTGTGGTCAACGGCAAAACGTACAATATCGGCGGATTGAACGGGCAAAAAGAAAATGCTTATTTGTTGCCCGAATGGGTCGATAAATTTATGTTGGGGAAAGAAGACTTTGTGGCAACGGGTCATTCAGTATCGGAAATAAAACCGTTTGTGAACTGGAAAGCCAATTCGTGGGCGGCGAAGACGAAAGCCCCATCGGGCAAGGTGCTGTCCTTCCGATACAAAGCGCAGGCCGAATCTGTAAAAGGGTTGGAAGTGACAGTAAATTATGAGCTTTACGACGGTATTCCTTTGATTGTCAAGTGGGTATCTGTTGAAAATAAACAGAATGCCGAACTAAAACTGAACCGCGTGGTCAATGAGGTGCTGGCGTTGGTGGAAGAAGAAAGCGCCGTAGTGGGTAAGCCTGAAGACATGAAAAAACAGCATGGCATGTACGTAGAAACTAACTACGCCTTCAACAACGCCATGCGCTACGACATCAGCGACCAGACCACACACTGGAAGATTGATTCGACATATACCTCGCAGGTAAACTACAATTTTGAAACGCCTTGTTTGCTCGAAGTGTATCCCGAAAAAGCCCCGGGTATTGATCTCCAGCCCAATGAGGTGTTTAAATCAGTGCGGACGCATGAGTTGCTGATGGATAGTTATGACCGTCAGCGGCGAGGGCTGATGATTCGTAAAATGTACCGAACCGTGGCCCCTTGGACGACCCAAAATCCGATTTTTATGCACTTAGTGAGCAAAAATGATCAGGAAGTCAGAAGCTGTATTGACCAATGCGCAGCAACAGGTTACGAAGCGGTCATTCTGAGTTTTGGCAGCCACCTGAATATGGAAGACAGCACGGCCAAAAACATCGCTCGCTGGAAGGAACTGGCCGATTATGCGCATAGTAAAAAAATTCTGCTGGGGGGGTATTCACTGTTCAGTAGCCGCCGCATTAGCGACGAAGACGACGTGGTGGACTCGAAAACGGGTAAACCAGGTGGTGCGTTTTTTGGCCATGCTCCTTGTTTTGGCAGTAAATGGGGATTGGCTTACCGCAACAAAATCAAGCACTTTTTTGCAAAAACAGGGTTTGACATCTGGGAAAACGACGGCCCCTACCCAGGCGATGTGTGCGGGTCAACCGTACATCCAGGCCACAAAGGGCTGGACGATTCGCAGTGGCGGCAAATGGAAATTCAGAAGGAACTCTACCGCTGGCTGAACGAAAGAGGTGTGTATATCAACGCCCCCGATTGGTATTTTCTGGACGGTACGCACAAAATCGCTATCGGGTATAGGGAAGTGAATTTCTCGTTATCGCGTGAGCAGCAGCGTATTCTGAACCGTCAGAATATCCATGATGGAACGATGGAGAAAACCGGGGCCATGAGTTGGGGCTTTGTGCCGTTGACACGTTATCAGGGCGGTGGCCCCGAGGCGGTGCTGGAGCCATTGAGTGAGCATTTGACGGATTATGAGCAACTGATGGTGCAGTACTACGGGGCGGGCGTGCAGGCTTGTTACCGTGGTCCGCGCCTGTACGATACCGAAACCACCCGCCAACTAGTGTCGAAAACGGTGGCGTGGTACAAGCAGTACCGCGACATTCTGAACGCCGACATGATTCACCTGCGCCGCGCCGACGGCCGCGACTGGGACGGTTTTATTCACGTGGATCCGCAACAGAAAAATAAAGGCTTTTTAATGCTGTATAACCCGACCAAAGAGCGTATCACTCGGACAATCAACGTTCCGCTGTATTACACAGGCTTGACGTCGGCTGCTACGTTTAAAGAAAAAGGGGCAACGGCTCAAAAATACACCCTCAACCGCAACTACGAAGTATCGTTGACCGTCACAATTGACCCTGAAAGTTATAAGTGGTTTACAGTGGAGTAAGCTAGTTAGGGTATCATCAAAGGCTTCTTCGAAATCTTTGATGATACCCTAAAACCTTTGTAATCGCTTATGATAGTTTTTGCCCCAACAACTGATTGACAACTTTCGGGTCGGCACTGCCTTTTGATTTTTTCATCACTTCGCCCACAAACAAGCCCATCAAGCCTTTTTTGCCTTTTTTGAATTCTTTTACCTTGTCGGGCATCGACGATAGTACCTCATCCACAATGGTTTCCAGCGTACTAGCGTCGCTGTTTTGTAGCCAATTGTTTTGTTGGGCTACATCAAGCGGCGATAGGGATGGGTTTTCGAGCAATACAGGAAGTAGTTTTTGTGAAGCGGTGGTATGACTTACTTGATTGTTTTCTACCAATTTAATGACTTCAGCCAATTGAGCGGGCGAAAGCGGGAACTGTTCGGCCGTAGCGTCGTTGTTTTCGTTAAGAAAAGTCTTTACGGAACCCAATACCCAGTTGGCAGCTGCTTGGTAATTACCACAAGCGACTCCGAGTGCTTCAAAGTAAAACGCTACGTCTTTAGTGTCAACGAGGGTAGTGGCATGGCTTGCCGAAAGCCCGTAGTGAGTTGTAAATTTTTCGAACAAAACGCGTGGCAACGGAGGCATTTCGGCTTGGATTTGGTTCATCCATTCGTCCGAAATAAATACGGGAGCCAAATCTGGTTCGGGAAAATAGCGATAATCGTTCATCGTTTCCTTTAGTCTCATTCCCGATGTTTCGCCCGTTTCGGGGTCAAACATCCGTGTTTCTTGCAAAATCGTCTCACCGTTTTCCACCATTTGTACTTGACGAGGGAACTCGGTTTCTACGGCTTTCATGACGTTTCGGATGGAGTTCATGTTTTTGACTTCCACCTTTGTGCCAAATTCAGCTGCCCCTTTCAAACGCACCGAAATATTCAAATCGCAGCGGAGGGAGCCTTCTTCCATGTTGCCGTCGCAAATGTCAATAAAACGAACTAATTGGCGAACGGCTGTCAAAAATGCACCCGCTTCTTCGGCCGAACCGATGCAAGGGTCGGTAACCATTTCAATCAATGGTGTTCCTGCGCGGTTGTAGTCAAGCAAGGTATCCGTAGCGGCGCCATCGTGTACCGATTTTCCCGCATCTTCTTCTAAGTGAATGTGGTGAATTTTTACCGTCCGTTCCACGGTTTTTCCTGCTTTATCTTTGAACGAAACAGGAATACCGCCGCCTACGCAGATAGGTGCTTTGTCTTGCGACAACTGATAGCCCTTTGGTAGGTCGGGATAGAAGTAGTTTTTACGGTCAAAAATCGTGTGGCGAGTGATTTCGCACCCACACGCAATCCCCATCCGAACAGCGTATTCAACGGCTTTTTTGTTCAATTTGGGAAGTGTCCCTGGGTGAGCCAATGTAATGACACTGATATTGGTGTTGGGCTCGCTACCAAATTGGTTGGCGTCGGCCGCAAAAATTTTGGTTTGGGTCTGTAACTGACAGTGTACTTCTAAGCCGATTACGATTTCGTATTTGGCGAGTACTTCGGGCGATAGTGTAAGCGTTTCGGTCATTTATCTTCAGAATAGCCCCCCGTTACTTTTCGGAAGGCGTCGATGATTTCTACAAAGTGAAGGTTATCTGTATGCAAAATTAAAGAGTTCAGATAAACTATATCAGAATAGTCATTAATAGTGGTATCTACTTTAACAAATTGGCTATGCTCTTGCCCGATGACGAGTATCAGCAGTGTCACAGATGTATACAATGACATAATATTTCTGCAATTGTACGTTTTACTTTTTTGTCAAAAGGAACTAATGTTTCAGAGCTTTTTTAATTACTTTAATAACAGATTCAAAAACGTTTTCGGCAAAAGGATAAGATGTCTCAAATAGATAAGGGGTCGGTCTAAAGCTTACTGCATATAATGATACGATTACTCGTTTTAAAAAAGTAATAGGTATATTATACTACTTCGGCATAAAATGCATAATACTGATACATAGGAATATTACATTTTACGAATTTGGTTCACTAATTCCCGTTTGCTTGCCAACATTCTCTTCGCCCAAGCCACTGCCCGCTCTTGGCGCAACCGCTCCTCTGTTTTTGCGATAGTTTCCATGGTTTGTTGGATTTTTTTACAAAGATAGTGATTCGAGATGTAAAAATTTCTAATAGTATGCTTGCATACTATTTTTGTTTGTTCTAATTTTGTATGCAAGCATAACAACAGTTTAAAAATTCCTGAAAAACCATGACAACCGTAGAAAACCGTGCCAGTATCAAAGGTGGAGAATTCTTGATTAAAGATACGGAAGCCTCTCAAGTGTTTATTCCCGAAGAGTTTACCGAAGAACAGTTGATGATTGCGCAATCGTGCCGTGACTTTTTAGCGACCGAAATTTGGCCACGCGTCGAAGAAATCGACAAGGCGAAGTCTCCTGAGCTGATGTCGTCGCTGCTCGATAAAGCGGGAGAGCTCGGCTTGTTAGGAACGGCAGTTCCTGAAGAGTACGGCGGATTTGGAATGAATTTTAATACCTCAATGCTCGTAGCGGAAGCGACGGGAGCGGGGAATTCGTTTTCGGTGGCCTTATCGGCACACACGGGAATTGGGACATTGCCCATCGTGTATTACGGAAACGAAGCCCAAAAATCGAACTACTTACCAAAGTTAGCTTCTGGCGAATGGAAAGCGGCATATTGCTTGACCGAACCCGATTCAGGCTCGGATGCCAATTCGGGTAAAACCAAGGCAGTGTTGAGCGAAGACGGAAAAAGCTACGTGCTCAACGGCCAGAAAATGTGGATTACCAACGGTGGCTTTGCTGACGTATTTATTGTATTTGCCAAAATAGACGAAGGCGGAAAGACGGATAAAAACCTGACGGCTTTTATTGTAGAGAAGACATTTGGCGGCATTACGATGAACGAGCCTGAGCACAAAATGGGTATCAAAGGCTCGGACACGCGCCAAGTTTTCTTTAATGACTGCCACGTACCCGTTGAAAATATGCTTTCTGACCGTGGAAACGGATTTAAGATTGCCGTAAATATTCTCAACATTGGTCGTATCAAATTGGCGGCGGCTACCATGGGTGGAGCAAAACAAGTAGCGGCTCACGCGGTACAATATGCCAACGAACGTAAGCAATTTGGAACAGCAATTAGTAATTTTGGTGCTATTAAACACAAATTAGGTGAAATGGCCGTGAAATTGTACGCTACTGAGTCGGCTTCATACCGGGCAGGGCAAAACATTGACGATGCCATTGAAGACCTCAAAGCAAAGGGCGTAAACGACGCCGAAGCGAAATTGAAAGCTTTGGAGCAATTTGCGATTGAGTGCGCGATGATGAAAGTACACGGCTCCGAAGTGCTTGATTTTGTGGTAGATGAAGGTGTTCAAGTATATGGTGGTATGGGCTTTTCGGCCGATGCGCCTATGGATCGTGCGTACCGCGATAGCCGTATCAATCGCATTTTTGAAGGGACTAATGAAATCAACCGCATGTTGACGGTCGATATGCTTCTCAAGCGTGCCATGAAAGGTGAACTCGATTTGATGGGGCCTGCGATGACGGTGGCCAAAGAAATCATGTCGATTCCTGATTTTAGCAGCACCGACGATGAAGTGCCGTTTGCCGCCGAGAAAAAAGTGATTAAAAACTTGAAAAAAGCGGCGTTGATGGTAGCGGGGGCGGCCGTTCAGAAGTTTATGATGAAGCTTTCGGAAGAGCAAGAAATCTTGATGAACGTAGCCGATATGGCCATCGAAATTTATGCGGCAGAATCAGCCGTTTTGCGTACCGAAAAACTGATAGGTATTAAAGGTGAAGCGGCTTGTGCGTTGCAGAAAGACTTGGCGATGTGCTACTTGCATGAGGCCGTTGAAAAAGTAAACAGCGCAGGAAAAGCGGCAATTATGTCGTTTGCAGAAGGTGATGAACTTCGCGTGATGCTTATGGGCTTGAAACGTTTCACGAAAATTGAGCCGTTCAATACCAAAAATGCGCGTCGTCGTATTGCTGATGCGATGATTGCGGAGAACAAATACGTTTTTTAAGTTATAACATAGTTACACTTTAAGCTAAGAACCAACTAGTTGACTAAGCCGTGCCTCGATTGAAGCACGGCTTTTTTTATGAGTTTAACAACTTTTCCACTACTTCGGGAAAATGTTTGTGTTCCAATACTTGCACTTTTTTAGCAACGTCCTCGGGTGTATCGGTGGCAGCTATGGGGCAAGAGGCTTGGAAAATAATGGCGCCTTCGTCGTAGCGCTCGTTGACGTAATGAATTGTAATGCCCGACTCCGTCTCTTGGGCCGCTACTACGGCTTCGTGTACAAAATGACCGTACATGCCTTTTCCGCCGTATTTGGGAAGAAGCGCAGGGTGAATATTGACAATTTTATTAGGAAACGCCTGTACCATACTTTCGGGAATCAGCATCATAAAACCCGCCAAAACTACAAGGTCAATGGCCTGTCCTTGGAGAAGTTCAACGATGCGAGCCGACTCGTAAAAAGTGGTACGGTCGAATACCAACACAGGAATATGCAAACGCCGTGCGCGAGTAATGACGCCCGCTTGGGGGTTATTGGTAAGAATCAACGAGATTTCGACCTGGCTATCGGAAGCAAAGTGTTCAGCGACTTTTTCGGCATTAGAACCCGAGCCCGAAGCAAAAATGACAATACGTTTTTTGGCCATGAGAGGTGAGTTTTGAGTTACTTGCGGGTGCAAAGTTAGCTTTTTGTAGGGGTTGATGCGCTATTATCCCCTATTATCCCCTAATTTCGCTGTCAGTTGTTAGTTTTGATTGATTTTTAGACACTATGCAAATTCTTGAAGTAGGTACCGATGCTGCCCGTCAGCGCGAGTTTTTGATGTTACCCGTGCGGCTTTATAAAAATAATCCCTACTGGATTCGCCCGCTCGATAAAGATGTGGAGGATACGTTTAACCCCGATAAAAATAAATATTTTAAGGGAGGTGCTTGTGTTCGGTGGATTGCCGTGGACGACCAAGGACAAACCATCGGAAGGGTGGCGGCGTTTGTCAATCAAGGAACGGTTTTGAAAGGAAACGACCAACCGACGGGCGGAATGGGCTTTTTTGAGTGCATCGAAGACCAAGCAGCGGCGTTTGCACTTTTTGATACCTGTAAAAATTGGTTACAAGCACAAGGCATGGAGGCCATGGATGGGCCGATTAACTTTGGTGAACGCGACCGTTTTTGGGGACTCTTGACCGAAGGTTTTGACAAAGAACCTCTTTACGGAATGGGGTATCATTTGCCGTATTATCAAACATTCTTTGAAGCGTACGGATTTCAGACCTACTTTAATCAGCTTACGTTCTTTTTGCACATGTTCAAAGAGAAATTTATGGAGCGGGTAAATGGGGTGTTTTTTGAACGGGCAGAGCGGATTTTAAACAACCCAGAGTTTTCGTTTAAACACATTGACAAAAAACAGTTGGGGCAGTTTGCGGAAGATTTTCGGACAGTATACAACAAGGCTTGGGCAAAACACCTCGGTACCGACGATATGACTTCCGAAAAGGCAAAAGCTATTATGCAGCGGATGAAGCCCATCATGGACGAGGAAATGATGTGGTTTGGTTACCGAGAAGGCGAACCCGTGGCGTTTTTTATTATGCTTCCTGAACTGAATCAAATCTTCAAACACGTCAATGGTAAATTAGATTTGATAGGGAAAATCAAGTTTTTGTACCACAAACTACGGAAGAAAAACTACAAAGCCTTCGGGGTGATTTTTGGCGTTATTCCTGAATATCAAGGTCGAGGAGTGGAGTCGGCTATGGCCCTCGCTTCAACGCGGGTGGCTTGGCGTCCTAATTACCAATATACCGAACTTGAATTTAACTGGATTGGCGATTTTAATCCTAAAATGGTGCGCTTTGCGGAGCTTTTGGGAGGCGTACCTCATAAAATTCATACGACTTACCGTTACCTTTTTGACCGTACTAAAGCGTTTAAACGTCATCCGATGATTTAGCGTTTGCCGATAATAACGATAGGCGTGGGGTTATGAGCAACCACACGCACAGTGTGGAGGGTTGCTTACAACCCTCTTTTTTTATCGCTACGTTTAATAGTTTTGAGCCAATCTTCTACTCCTTTGCGAATTTGCTTCGCCATTTTTTTGCGAAAATTATCGTCGGTCAACAGCGCTTCGTCGTCGGGGTGACTCATAAACGCACCTTCAACGAGTACATTTGGATATTCGATGGGGCTATTTAGGGCAAAATTGAACCGCCCGATGTTGCCATATTCCACCAGCCCCATTTCGAGCAAACGCTCCAATACCGCTTGACTTAGCGGTCGGTAGCCAATGTGTTTGTAGTACGTACTTGTTCCGCGCGTTTTGGTGGTATCTCCTGCGGCGTTATTATGAACACTAATCAACAAATCGGGTTGAAGTGCACGGAAGTGTACAATTCGGTCGGTGTTATTGAAGAGAGTATCGTTCGTTCGAGTCATAAGCACTCGCGCTCCTTTATTTTCCAGTTCTTTTTTGAGGTGTAAAACGATGCTCAAGTTTAGGTCTTTTTCCCATTGCTTCGAGCGCAAACCACGGGCGCCCAAATTACTACCGCCGTGGCCTGCGTCAATGGCTACGGTAAGCTCCCCGAGTTTGAGTTTTTCGGGTTGATGTTTGACACTAATTACTAGGTGGCGCCCTTCGTATCTAATCCGATATCCCCAGTGTTGGCTGTGTGCTAGTTGGATGGTTACGCGCAAATGTTCATCGGCAAGTTGTTCATAATCAACGTTCTTTATTTCGGTGGTGGACTTAAACTGCGTAATCCAGTTGGTGTTGGTGGTTGCGCCAAAAATATCAACGACAATTCGTGAAGGATTCATCTCTTGCCAACTCCGATACGGAAGGCGCTCCGTAAGCGGAATAGAAATGTAGTCAAAACGATTATCGCCCCACGTTCTCCACGAAGTTGTTAGATACTGAATCGGTGGTTTGACGACAGTATCGCGACGGGTAAGGTTTTGCGGAATCCAAGCCGACAGCGTAGGAGTCAGCCGTACGCGGTATTGGTCTTTGTAACGTCCTGTTACTTTTAGCAAAACCAACGAATCTAAGTATCCCATTTTGGCACCTCCTAGACGGTCTTCGCCTAGGCCATAATTAAGGTAAGCCAAAGGCCCTTTGGTACGTACAAAAACGGCCGAGTCGGCACGAAATTGGTAGAGCGTATCGCGGAGCTGAGTAAAACCCGCATAGTAAAAAAAGACAAGAAAGAGGCTAAAAAACAGACGGGGCATGGGAGTAAGATTTGGCTAAAAGTACACAAAATCTTACTCCAAATAAACAGAAAGATACCATTAGGCGGGTTTTAGCGATGACTGACGAATGACCAATTTGGTTTCCAAACGTTTGGTTTCAAAACGGATGGTGCTTTTAGGTCGCTCAATTAAGTCAATCAAAAACTCCGTTGCTAGTTGTCCCATTTCGTAGGCAGGTTGCGTGACGGCACTGAGTGCAGGATTAAGTAAATGCGCCGAAATGAGGTTGGTAAACCCGACTATAGCGATGTCTTCGGGAATGCGCAAGCCTTCACGCTTAATCAATGACATCGAGGAAGTGGTGAGGCGGTCGCCAGCAGAAAAAATTGCGTCGGGGCGTTCGGGATGATGAATGAGTTCGAGGACGGCTTTTTCCACTTCTTCGGGAATCATCCCACCGTGGCTGCAGTACTTGATATACGATTCTTCAATTGGTATTCCGTGATTTTGAAGTGCCTTTTTATAGCCTTCAAGCCGCTCGTAAGTGATTGATAACCAAGAGGGACTTGTCAGGTGGGCGATTCTTCTAAAACCTTGTTGAATCAAGTGAGCTGTGGCTTCGTAGGCGCCCACAAAGTTGTCGGCGCTTACTTTATGGGTGATGTAATCTTGCGGAACGCGGTCAAAAAAAACAATCGGCATTCCTTTGGTTTGTAACTCTTTAAAGTGCTCTAAATCATTGCTTTCTCCCGAAAGAGATACGATAAGCCCATCGACGCGGCGTTGAGCAAGGTACTGCGTATTGACGAGTTCGCGTTCGTATGATTCGTGGTTTTGAGAAATAACAACGTGGTAGCCGCGGTTGTACGCAATCGACTCCATCCCATTAATGGCCTGCGAAAAGAAATTGTTGGCGATTTCGGGAATAATTACTCCAATCGAACGGCTTCGGTTTTCTTTTAGACTAAGCGCGATAGGGTTGGGGCGATAGTTCATGCGTTCGGCATATTCCATGACGAGCCGCTTGGTTTCGGGGTTAATTTCATAACTCCCCCGCAAGGCTCTTGAGACAGTTGAGGTCGAAAGGTTGAGTGCTTTCGCAATGTCTTTTATAGTAATCACTTCCACAGTCCTAAATGTTGGTTTTGTACAATTTATTCCTCATACAATAACGGGAATAATTTGGAGAGGTGAAGATACAATTTTTTGTAAAGTAACTGCAAAAAAATCCTTAAAAGTAAAAATTTCTCTTTTTGGCAACGTTGCCGATAACGATTGCATAAAAAAAGTCAACATTTTATTTGTAATGTACTATAAAGTAGTTATAAACTTGATTACAGCTTCCCAAAAGAGAGTTGGAGTAACCATAGTTCAATTTCTAAAAAAAATTAAAATTTAATACGAATTAACAACTTTAGCTTTACGGGAAAAGTGGCGTTAGTTTCGGGTTACTATAGTGGTATCGGGATGGTCATGGTGACGTTTTTAGTCTCGTTGGCTTCGGACTATATCCACGGAACCATTCTGAGCGCTGACATTGGTTGGAGGTGTCGCCAATTTTTTTTATTAAACGAACAAATCAATTGAAAATAAAGAATCAAATGCAAATCAGAAACGAAAGTAGCCGTAAGGAAGTAGCTCAAATGAACACCAGGGAGTTGCGGGAAAGCTTTTTGATTGAAACCTTGTTTGTCCCCGACCAAATCTCGTGGGTTTATTCGCACTATGACCGCGTATTGGCGGGAGGAGTAAGGCCTGTTGCCTCAGTAACTCTCGAAACCCACGATGCGCTCAAAGCGAACTTCTTTCTGGAACGTCGCGAGTTGGGTATTATCAACGTGGCAGGGAAAGGTTCGGTAGTGGCTGATGGACAAGCGTTTGAGTTGGATAAGTTAGGGTGTTTGTACCTTGGAAAAGGTACGCGGCAAGTAAGTTTTCAAAGCGAAGATAGTGCAAATCCTGCGTGCTTTTTCTTGCTTTCGTCGCCAGCACACCATACGCACCCTAATCGTGCTTTTACCAAAGAGGAAGCATCGCCCGTGACGTTGGGGACGCTAGAAACTTCTAATCATCGTACCATTTACAAATACATCCACGAAGGTGGGATTCAAAGTTGTCAGTTGGTGATGGGACTCACGGTGCTTCAGCCAGGCAGTGTTTGGAATACCATGCCGTCGCACACCCACGACCGTCGTATGGAGGTGTATTGCTATTTTGATATTCCTGAAAACCATGCAGTGTTGCATTTGATGGGCGAGCCTACTCAAACGCGTCACCTGTGGGTAGCCAACCACCAAGCCATTATTTCGCCACCGTGGTCGGTACATTCTGGCTGTGGTACGTCGAGTTACTCATTCATTTGGGGCATGGCGGGTGAAAACAAAGACTTTACTGATATGGACGGAGTACCTATTCTTTCATTACGATAACGATTGCTCACTTACTTAATTTAATTAATACTTGATATGAAAAAACAATTATTCACACTGCTGTTACTGCTGGGTTGTATGTCGGTGGGATGGGCGCAAAACCGTCGTGTGACGGGGGTCGTGACCGACGGCAATACAGGAGAAACCCTGCCAGGGGTAAGCATCTTGGTCAAAGGTTTGTCGGTAGGAACGACGACCAATACCGACGGAAAATTTATGATTAACGTTCCTGATAAAAAAGAAGCGGCGCTTATCTTTAGTTTTGTAGGCTATTTGCCCGAAACAGTGGTTCTAGGCGCTCGTTCGGAGGTATCAATTTCGTTAAAAACCGACCAAAAGATGCTCGAAGAGGTAGTCGTTATCGGTTACGGAGATGCCATCAATCGCCGTGATTTAACGGGTTCGGTATCGTCAGTTGGGGCAAAACAATTGAAAGATATTCCGTTGACCAATGCCGCCGAAGCCCTTACAGGACGTTTGGCAGGGGTACGCGTAACGACTTCAGAAGGAGCACCAGGCGCCGATATTCAGATTCGTATTCGTGGGGGTGGTTCGATTACCCAAGACAATTCACCGATTTATGTCGTGGATGGGATTCAGGTAGAAAACGCGCTTAGTTTTTTGTCTCCTCAAGATATTGAAACGATTGACGTATTGAAAGATGCTTCCACCACTGCTATTTATGGGGCGCGTGGTGCCAACGGGGTAGTTATTATCACTACGAAATCGGGTAAAAACGGGAAGACGACCGTTAGCTACAATGGTTCGGTAGGTTTCCGAGAAATCTATAAAAAGTTAGATGTCATGAGCCCGTACGATTTTGTACGCTGGCAATACGAACGTAGCCGCAACGATGCCACTGCCGAAAAGAGTTTTTTGGACATGTATGGAACGTGGGAGAATCTCAACCAATACAAAACTGCGAGGCCTATCGACTGGCAAGAGGAGGTATTTGGCCGCAGGGCTCAGTACCAAAACCATAACTTAAACGTAAACGGCGGAAATGCGAGTACTAATTACAATTTAAGTTTGACTGCCAACCGCGAAGATGGAGTGTTGTTAGAGTCGGGCTTTGACCGTTATTTGGCTACGTTCAAAATGGATCACAAAGCCTCAGATAAGTTACGTTTAGGCTTCAACGTTCGTTATTTAAACCAAACCGTGAGCGGTGCAGGTACAACGGCAAGTGGTACCAAATCAACCAACCGCCTACGTCACTCGGTGCAGTACCGCCCATTGTTGGTAGCGGCTCAGCCAGAGGTCGATGACTTCGACGAAAACCTCTATATCTCGTCAGGAAATTTGGTGAATCCTATCTTGATGACCCAAGCTGAATACCGCAAAGCCTACACCAAAGCCATCAATTTGAGCGGGTATGCAAGCTATTCCATCTTAAAAAATTTGACTTTCAAAACAACCGTTGGGATTGATAACAACGATGCCCAAACCAATTCTTTTTGGAGTAAAATCACAGGAACGGCTCGTAACTTTGCATCGCAACCCGTAGCGTCGATTTTACAACAAAGCGCTGTTACTATCAATAACTCAAACACCTTGCAGTACGCCAAAAAGTTTGCCAATAAACACGATTTGAACGTGATTGTGGGACAAGAAATTTTCCACAATGCCTCGAAAAGTACGTTGATGGAGACGCGCTACTTCCCAGCAGATATTTCGGCGGAGCAAGCGTTGGCCAACATGGGCTTAGGCTCGGCACCCACGGGGGCAGCACAGCCACGTCCAAGTTCGAACGAAACGCCACCTAACCGTTTGTTTTCGTTGTTTGGACGCGTGAGCTACGGGTACAACGACAAATACTTAGCGACAGTCTCGTTGCGTTCTGACCGTTCGACGAAATTTAAGTACGAAAATGGAGCGTTAGTATTCCCTTCTGGCACGTTGGCGTGGCGCTTTACGAAAGAAGATTTCCTGAAGGACAACAAAATCTTAACTGATGGTAAACTTCGTTTGGGCTACGGGGTAGCGGGGAACAACCGCATTGGCGATTTATTATACCAACAATTGTACGGTGTAACGGGCGAATATGCGCTTAATCACACTGTGGTGCCAGGCTACGCTCCCGTGGCATTGGCCAACGAAGATTTGAAGTGGGAGTCAAACGTGTCGCAGAACGTAGGTCTTGACCTTTCGTTTTTAAACAACCGCTTCCAAGTATCAATAGATGCCTACAAAAACTCAGGGAATAACCTTCTTTTGGCCGTAGCCATCCCACCAACGTCGGGTTATTCGTCGCAAATCAAGAACTTAGGTTCGACCACCAACAAAGGGGTAGAGTTGCAGTTGAATGCGTACCTTATTCAGAAAAAAGATATTACTTGGAACTCAAGTTTTAACATTTCTACCAATAAAAACACTGTAACAAGCCTTGGAACAGTAACGCAACTGACACGTAACTCAGGATGGCAAGGCTCCGACGGTACCGACGATTACTTGGTGAAAGTGGGCGAGCCTTTGGGGTTAATGTACGGCTTTGTTACGGATGGTTACTACAAAATCGACGATTTTACGTACAACGAAACCACCAAAGCGTACACCATCAAACCAGGCGTTCCTGTCAATTCGGTGTATGGAACGCCGCAGCCTGGCATGTTGAAATGGAAAGATATTGACGGCGATGGATTGATTACGGCCGACAAAGACCGTACGGTGATTGGCAATGCGAACCCGAAATTTATCGGCGGATGGAACAACCAAGTCGTCTACAAAAACTTTGACTTGAGCTTGTTCTTAAACTGGGTCGTGGGCAATGACATTTATAACGCCAATAAAATCGAAATGACCGACGGGGCGTTTCCGAGCTTGAACATGTTGTCATTTATGAAAGACCGTTGGACCAACATCAACGATCAAGGAGTTGTAGTGACAGACCCTAACGATTTGGCCAAAATCAATGCCAATGCGACGATTTGGTCGCCTGTGCGGGTGCAGCGTTATTGGTTGCACTCATGGGCGGTCGAAGATGGCTCTTTCTTGCGGGTCAACAACCTAACGGTAGGCTATTCATTGCCGAATGAGTGGTTGAAAAAAATCAAGATTTCGCGTTTTAGAGCATACGCAACGGTCAATAATCTTGCCACCTTTACGAAGTACACGGGCTATGATCCAGAAGTAAATACGCGCCGTGCTGACCCATTGACCCAAGGGGTTGATTTTGCGGGGTATCCACGCGCAAAAACGTGGGTAATTGGGGTAAATGTAACCTTCTAGCAGGCACTAAAAACTGATTTTAAGACATTCTAATTTTGATAGAAATGAATAAATTACTTAAAAAAATAGCCACTTTGGGAATTCCGTTTGCCGTACTGATGATGACGGTGACGGGTTGTAAGGAGTACTTGGAGGTACAACCAAAGTCCCAAATTAGTATTTCGGATGCGTTTTCTAACCTTGCCAATGTCACCAATGCCGTGATTGGTGTCTATGACGAATTGATGGGCGACAATGGCTACGGAATCCGTATCAACATGTATTATCCGTACGATTCGGACGAAATGATTGTGTCAGGAAACATCGACAACGGTCGCCGTGGCATTGGCCGCTATCAGTTGTTGTTGACCAATACCGAAATTCGTAACCCATTTTTGCAATTGTACCGTGGTATTGAAAAAGCCAATTTGTGCATCGAACAGATTCCACAAATGGCACTCTATAACAACGGGAGTGAGGCCGAAAAAAAAGAACTACGCCGTTTGCACGGAGAAGTGCTGACGCTTCGTGCCCAGTTCATGTTTGAATTGCTTCGTAACTGGGGCGATGTGCCTGCGCCGTTTACACCTGCCTATAAACAAACTGATTTGTTTATTCCGCAGTCAGACCGTGATGAGACGTACAAAAAGCTCATTGACGATCTCAAAGTAGCCACCGACCTTGTTCCGTGGCGTACCGAAATCCCTGTTCGCAACGAACGCGTAACAAAAGGGGCAGTAAAAGCACTTCGAGCGAAGTTAGCCATGTTTCGCGGAGGCTATTCGTTGCGTAGCAATGGTAAAATTGAGCGTAATGCTGATTACCAAACCTACATTAAAATTGCGCGTGATGAATGCGCCGATTTGTTGGCAAAACGTACAGAACATACGCTCAACCCTAGTTTTGAAGATATTTGGCGTAAATTGACTTCGTTTACGTACGACCCTTTCGGCGAAATTATCTTTGAAGTGGGTGCGGGAGGTTCAAACTCTAACTCCGACAGCCGCATGGGTAACTACAACGGCCCGTCGGTCAACGCTGCCTCGCGCTATGGTTCAGGAGGGGGGGGCTTGTTGGTCTTGCCTAATTATTTCTATGCCTTTGACTCCACCGATACGCGCCGCGATGTAACAACAACGTTGTATGCCGTGGCTGCTACGAATATTAAGTCACCGCGCCGTTTGGGAGAAATCACTGATGGTAAATTCCGTAAGGATTGGCGGGTGCCTTTGTTGCCAGGTACGGCTTTAAATCCTGGCTATAACTGGCCGTTGATTCGTTTTGCAGATGTACTATTGATGTTTGCTGAAGCAGAAAATGAATTGAATGGTGGACCAACAGCGGCTGCGATTTCAGCCTTTGAGGAAGTTCGTAAGAGAGCGTATAAAGGAAACGAAAGCAAAATTGGTAAAACTCCTACGGACAAAGATGGCTTTTTTAGCGCCATCGTTAATGAGCGTTATCTTGAGTTTGGAAGCGAAGGCATTCGTAAATTTGACTTGATTCGGTGGAATTTATTGGCGCAAAAAATTGCCGAAACCCGCCAAAAAATCCAAGATATTCGTGATGCCAAGGGAGCATATGCCAATGTTCCTCGGTATATTTTTTGGAAAAACAACGGTGAAGAAATTCAGTGGATGAATTCTTTCTATCAACCAACTACGCTAACAACTGCCCCTACGGGCTGGACGCGCTTGGATTGGCGTCAGCACCTAACAACCAACCTCATTGACGGGGTGCAATTGCACGCTGGCATTGCTCGTTTTTTTGTGACGGGTAAAAGTGAATTGTTCCCGTACGACCAAGCAACAGTGGATGCGTATCAAGGAAAGTTGAAGCAAAATCCTGGGTATTAATAATGAGAGTAATATCTTTTGTTTTTCTACTACTTTGTGGCTTCATTTTGGGGTGTAAAGCAGGAACTAACTACCCGAAAGCTCAAAGCTTTCGGGTAGTTGAAGTTCTTAAAGATTCAGTTGCTGAGCGGATGTTGTTGTACCAACGAAACAACGGAGGATGGCCGCAGCCAGGAGGAGATCCCATTAATTATAATAATATACTCTCGGAGTCGTTGAAAATCAGTTTATTGGCTGATAAAAATAAGTTAGATGCGACCATCGACGATAAGGCAACGACCCGAGAAATCAATACGTTGGTATCGGCTTACAAAAAGACCCAAAATGCAGCGTATTTGAAAGCTGCTGAAAACGGAATCAAGTACTTGTTGGCAGCGCAAAATGCGGCAGGCGGTTGGGGGCAATTTTTTCCCGATACGAGTAGTTACCACAAACACATTACGTACAACGACCAAGCGATGATGGATGTGATGTGGATTTTTAAAAACATCTTGGAAGGGAAAAACGATTTTGATGTCGTGAAAACCTTGATTCCCGAGGCTAAAGCTGCCATGGTGAAAGGAATCGATTGCATTTTGAAAACCCAGTACGTGCAACACGGGAAACTTACCGCTTGGTGTGCCCAACACGACCGTAAAATGTTACTTCCTGCCAAGGCTAGGGCGTTTGAGCTACCGTCGTTGAGTGGTAACGAAAGCGTTGGAATTGTTCAGTTTCTAATGACTATCGACAACCCTTCGTTCGAAATCAAAAGAGCTATTACGTCAGCGGTGGCGTGGTTGGAATCCGTCAAAATCGTTGGAATTCGGGTGGATAACATCGTGGATGCGTCGCAGCCAACAGGGAAAGACCGTATCGTGGTGGCCGACCCTAACTCGACTTTGTGGGCGCGTTTTTACAACCTCGATACCAATAAACCCTTTTTTACGGGGCGGGATAGTGTCCCAAGGGCGACTTTGGCCGAAATCGAGAACGAACGCCGTGTTGGCTATGCTTATTATGGAAATTGGCCTGCCAAACTTTTATCAACGGAGTACCCAAATTGGGTACAAAAATGGGGGAATAAGTAAAATATGAAAAACGCCTTTTTGCTGTGTCTTTTGTTGATGGGGTCACTATGTGCCCAAACAACCTCCAAAAACTTGTTAATTGTTGCCCAAGACGGTTCAGGGGACTTTACGACGGTGCAGGAAGCATTTAATGCTATTCCGCTCAATAATACGAAAGACGTGCTCATTCGTATCAAAAAAGGGGTTTACAAAGAAAAGCTGACCCTTGATTCAACTAAACACCATGTCACTATCATGGGAGAAGACCCCGAAACCACGGTTTTGACGTATGATGATTTTTCGGGAAAAATCAATCTACAAGGTGTTAAATTAGGCACGACTACTTCGACCTCTACCCGCATTGTAGCCAACGATTTTACGGCTATCAATATCACCTTTGCCAACTCCGCTGGCCCCGTTGGTCAGGCCGTGGCTATGCTGGTCGATGGTGACCGTGCTCGTTTTATCAATTGTCGCTTTTTAGGATGTCAAGATACGCTCTATCCCAAACGAGAAGGAACGCGGCAGTATTACCAAAACTGCTATATTGAAGGAACAGTTGATTTTATTTTTGGGTGGGCAACGGCCTATTTTCAACAATGCAACATACATTCAAAGTTGCAAGGTGGCTACTACACGGCAGCCTCTACGCCGCAAGGGCAGGCCTACGGGTTTGTATTTAACGAATGTACACTCGATGGCGAATCGCCCGAGGGGAGTGTATATTTGGGAAGGCCGTGGCGAGATTATGCCCAAACGGTGTTTTTGAACTGTACGATGTCGAACGTGGTGAAGCCCGAAGGTTGGCATAATTGGGATAAAACCTATGCCGAAAAAACCGCTTTTTATGCCGAATATGGTTCAAAAGGTGCGGGTGCTATTGCCGCAAAACGAGTGTCGTGGTCAAAACAGTTGGCCGAAAGGGAAGTTCAAAGATATACTATTGGAAAGGTGCTTTCGGGTAAGGATAATTGGAGCCCGCAAGGTCCATTGTTAACTTTTGGCTTGACCAATGTCCCTGATACTTCGTTTAACGTACCCAAAGCTTTTTCTCAACTTCAAAAACAGTATCCAAAAGTCTCCGAAGTAGCGTTTTCGCTTCCGAATACGGTGGTCGAAGAGCGCAATCTAACTTATTGTTCTTTAGAGACTCGCAATTTGCAGTTGGATGTGTTTTATCCCAAAAGCAAGTCCAAGAAACCTCGTCCAGCGGTGTTGGTGATTCATGGTGGTGGCTGGCGTTCGGGTGACCGCACGCACCATGTACCTTTAGCGCAAAAATTAGCAGAACAAGGTTTGGTAGCTGTTACGGTAGAGTACCGCCTTTCGACCGAAGCATTGTACCCCGCTGCCGTTCATGACTTGAAAGCGGCGGTACGCTGGATGCGAGCCAATGCAAAAAAATACCAGATTGACCCTAATAAAATTGCCTCTTTGGGCTTTTCTGCGGGAGGGCATTTGGCGGCTTTGCTGGGAACAACCAATGATAATCCCGCTTTTGAAGGGAATCAGGGGGAGTACACTACTTTCTCAAGCCGTGTCAACGCCATTGTTGATTTGGATGGAACACTGGCCTTTATTCATCCCGAATCAGGAGAAGGCGACGACAGCAAAGGGATTTCGGCCGCTACGTATTGGTTTGGCTACAACAAAACACAAAAACCTGAGCTTTGGCATGAAGCAGGCCCCCTCAACCACGTGGATAAAAACACGCCTCCTATTTTGTTTGTCAATAGTTCCGTAGAGCGGATGCACGCTGGTCGTGACGATATGCGGCGTAAACTGGATGCGCTGCACATCTATTCTGAAGTCCATTCTTTTCCCACCGCGCCGCATACGTTTGTACTGTTTCACCCTTGGTTTGAGCCCGTTTTGAACCACAGCGTTCGGTTCTTAAACAAGGTTTTTGAGACGAAAATTAAATAGCTTTTTTATTGAAAACCCAGTAACTTTTTGTGCCATCGGGAAAGCGTAGCCGTGCTTTGGGATAAAACGGACAAACGCTATCAAAAAGGCAAAGGTCTCCGCGTATTTGTGGACGGAAAAGAAGTAGGCAGAGCCCAAAAACTGCAACTGATGAAACTGAAATTAGGGCTGTAGAAGTAAGAAATTAGGTATAAATCCTTTAAAAAGCGAACTCAGTGAGGGTTCGCTTTTTAATTTTATAAAAAACAGACAGAATGAAACGAATCAAATTCTTACTGGTTGGCTTATGGGCAATACTCAACATAGGAGCGTGGGGACAAAACGCCGATAAGTACCTCTTTATCGGTACCTACACAACCAAAACCAGCGAGGGTATTTATGTCTATAAATTCAATACCGAAACGGGGGATTTCAGCCCAGTAAGCATCGCCAAAGGTGTCAAAAATCCTTCTTTTTTGGCTATTTCGACCGATAAACGATTTGTGTATTCGGTAGCGGAGGTCAATGGCGGAGCGGTTAATTCGTACTCATTCGATAGAAATACAGGAACATTGACATTCATCAATACCCAATCAGCAGGAGGAAATGGCCCCTGTCACGTGGCGACTGACAAAAAAGGGAAATGGGTGATTGTGGGAAACTATGGCGGTGGTAGTTTGAGTATTTTGCCCGTGCAAGCCGACGGTTCGCTTGGGGCGGCTGCGCAGACCATTCAGCACGAAGGCAAAAGCGTGAATGCGGCACGTCAAGAGAAAGCACACGTCCACTCTATTAATGTTGCGCCTAACAACGTCGATGTATTTGTGCCTGATTTGGGCATGGATAAGATTATGACCTACACCCTTGATACCAAAGCAGGACGTCTTAGGCCTGGCAACCCTGCGTTTACGGTGGCTACCCCTGGGGCTGGTCCACGCCATTTTACGTTTCATCCCAACGGAAAATGGGCCTATGTTATCAACGAACTGGATGCGACAATGACGAGCTTTGAGTACAAAAAAGGGAGACTAACACCTCTCCAAACCGTCACAACCTTGCCTGAGGGTTACGCAGGCCGAAAGTGGTGCGCCGATATTCACGTTTCGCCCGACGGTAAGTTTTTGTACGGCTCCAACCGCGCCCAAGAGAGCCTAGTCATTTATAGCATCGCCCCAAAAACGGGTGTGCTTACCTATGTTGGGAACCAAGATGTGCTGGGCAAAACACCCCGCAATTTTATGATTGACCCTACGGGAAAATGGGTGCTAGTGGCGAATCAAGACACGGATAACGTCGTGATTTTTAGTCGGGATACCAAAACGGGGAAATTGACGCCCACTGGCAAAGAAATCAAGGTCTCGATGCCTGTGTGTTTGAAAGTGTTGGAGTAAGAAGTGGTAAGTTAAGAAATAAGAGAAACCAATGAACCGACGAAATTTTCTCCATACCAACGCGGCCTTAGGGTGGGGTTGGGGTGTGCTAAACTGGCAAAAGCCATTGCAACCCTATGCCGAAAACGTGCGCCTGTATTGGGCAAAGCTTTTGTACAAAATCGCCGAGCCTGTTCTGAAAAACTTGAGCCAACATACACTGGTCAAAAACTGGAAAGTGGAGTTTAGCCCCACCTGGGACAACCGCAATGCCAAAGTCGCGTACTTGGAGGCTTTTGGCCGTACCATCGTGGGTGTGGCACCTTGGTTGGCCTTGCCTGACGACGATACAGAAGAGGGGATATTACGCAAAAAACTCAAACAGTACGCCCTCAAAAGCATCGAAAACAGCGTCAATCCTGACTCACCTGACTACATGCTGTGGCGAAAAGAAGGCCAAACGCTGGTGGATGCGGCCTTTTTGGCACAGGCGTTTCTCAAAGCACCTGATGCGCTATGGAAACCGTTGGATGCGACTACCCAAAAACGGGTGATTGAAGAATTTACGCTATTGCGCCGGGTGGTTCCGCCCAACAACAATTGGGTACTTTTTGCGGCCATTGTAGAAGCTTTTCTGTTGTCAATTGGCGAAAATGCCGACCGTTACCGCATTGAGTTTGGGGTACGGAAAATTGAGGAGTGGTACGTAGGAGATGGTTGGTTCAAAGATGGTGAAGTGTTTCACATTGATTATTATAATTCGTTTGTAATCCAACCTATGCTGGTGGACGTACTGCAAACGTGGTTGGAGGTCAACAAACGCCAAGCGCCGTCGGGCAATCACCAAGCCTTGCAAGATAGATATACCAAGGCAGTCAAGCGGATGCAGCGTCATGCCGATTTTTTGGAACGTTTAATCTCCCCCGAAGGTACATTTCCTGCTTTTGGTCGTAGTATTACGTACCGCGTAGCTGCATTTCAGTCGTTGACGCACGCTGTATTGATTCATCAGCTACCCGAAAACGTCAGTCCGTCGCAGGCGCGTTGTGCCCTAACGGCCGTTATTAAGCGGATGTTTTCGCAAGAAGGAGTCTTTGACCAAGAAGGCTGGCTCACGCTGGGCTTTGCGGGGCATCAGCCTACGATTGCCGACTCGTATTCCAATTCAGGAAGTATGTATCTGACAACGTTAGGGTTTTTACCCCTTGGCTTGCCTGCCACTGACCCTTTCTGGAGTGATGCAGATGCCGAATGGACGCAAAAGAAAGCGTGGTCGGGTAAACCCTTTAAAAAAGACGGAGCCGTTAATTATTAGCCAATTATGTACAGTTTCCTACTATCGTTGTTTCTTATGAATCTTGCTAATCCTTCTGTTATATTAACTTTCCAGCAATGGTTGACGTTGCCCGAAACACAATTCAAATACGCCACCGATGGTCGTACTGCTCCGCAGCCTACGCACGTAAAACTCCGCTACGATGATACATATTTGTACATTGATTTTGAATGCCAACAAAACCCTTTTTGGAAAGAAAATAGTTACCGATGGCATAATACCGATATGTGGAATCAGGAAGTGTTTGAGTTGTTTATTGCTGAAGGCGAAGCCACCCCGAAGCGGTATTTAGAGTTAGAAATCAATCCTAATAATGCGCTTTTTGTGGGATGGATTGAAAACCCAACGAAAGAAGCTCCGCAAAATTTGGCCTTTGTTCCTTACGAAAAAGCGGGAATAAAACACGAAGTGAGAAGTGAAGGAGATAAGTGGTCAGGTAAAATGCAGATTCCGTGGGCGTTATTAGGTGAGAAAAAGGAGACCTATCGCCTCAATTTTTACCGTATTGTCTCGCTTCAATCTCATGCGAATACCGACTGGAAATGTAGTCCTGCCGATTGCGCCTTTTTGTGTTGGAGCCCAACCATGAGTGGTGCTACTCCTAGGTTCCACCGCCCTGATTCTTTTGGGACATTACATCTGAAATAAAACAAAATCTCCCGAAAGTTTTGAACTTTCGGGAGGTTGGGGTTGAGTGAGTCGGGGTACTCACACCCCGACTCACTTCTTAAAGCTTAACCGCTTGGCGTGCCAGCAATTTCCATTGTCCTTTTTGTTTTTGCCAAACGAGCAGAATCGCAATGTTAGCGGTTCCTGCTTGTCCTTTGTTGTTGGTTTTGGCAAAAAGCTTGTGACGAACAATGGC
>JACCEC010222195.1_pt1 | contig 29659 bp, 22 predicted proteins | sample 7450121 | NCBI WGS metagenome assembly JACCEC01 (sample SAMN15323455, study PRJNA562643) | freshwater metagenome | isolation source: river surface water | place: USA:Blue River Watershed | collected 2017-08-18 | reverse complement strand
CGCGCCGAGCTGCTGGTCCGCATCGAGGCAGCCTTCGGCGCGCGGCTGCCGCAGCGCCTGATCGGCGAGGCGCAGACGCCGCGCGACTTCCTGCGCGCGCTGGCTGCCGCTGATGGGCGCGAACTGCCGGCGCCAACGGCCGCGCCGGTTCTGGTGACCGGTATCAAGGGAATGGGCGAGCCGGCACCGGATGCACTCGCCACGCTGACCGACGTGCTGGTCTGGCACGCGCAGCGCCAGCCGGAGCGCACCCACCTGATCCTGCTCGACGAGGATGGCGCCGAGCATCCCCTGAGCTACGGCGAACTGCTGCGGCAGGCGCAGGCGGTGGCGGCCGGGCTGCAGGCGCGCGAGATCGGCCCGGGCGACGCGGTCGCGATCATGCTGCCGACCTGCCTGGCATTCTTTCCCTGCTTCCTCGGCGTGCAGCTGGCCGGCGCGGTGCCGGTGCCGATCTACCCGCCGGCGCGGCCGTCGCAGCTGGAGGACCACCTGCGCCGCCACGCGGCCATCCTGGACAATGCCGGCACGCGCTTGCTGATTGCGAGCGGCGAGGTCGCGCTGCCGGCCGGACTGCTGCGCGGCCTGGTCGCGGGACTGCGCGGCGTGGCGCTGGCGGACGATCTGCTGGCCTGCGGCAACGCGCCAGCGGAAGTACCCGCCGCCGGTCAGGACCTCGCGCTGCTGCAGTACACCTCGGGCAGCACCGGCAACCCCAAGGGCGTGACGCTGACCCACGCGCAGCTGCTCGCCAACATCCGCGCCATGACACGCGCCGCCCAGGTCCGGCCCGACGACCTGTTCGTCAGCTGGCTGCCGCTTTATCACGACATGGGGCTGATCTGCGCCTGGCTGTCCTGCCTGGTGCAGGCGATTCCCTGCGTCGTGATGTCGCCGCTGCGCTTCCTGGCGGCGCCGCAGCGCTGGCTGCAGGCGATCCACGACTACCGTGGCACGCTGTCGGGCGCGCCCAACTTCGCCTACGAGCTCTGCCTGCGCCGGGTGCCGGACGAACTCATCAGCCGGCTCGACCTGTCGTGCTGGCGCATCGCGTTCAACGGCGCCGAGCCGGTCAACCCCGGCACGATGGAACGCTTCGCGACGCGTTTTGCCGCCTGCGGCCTCGACGGACAGGCGCTGGCTCCCGTCTATGGCCTGGCCGAATGCGCGGTCGGGCTGGCGTTCACGCCGCAGCGCGGACTGCTGGTCGATCGCATAAACCGCAGCACCTTTTCCACCCATGGCGAGGCGCTGCCTGCTGCGCCTGATGATCCGAACCCGCTGCGCTTCGTCGCCTGCGGCCGGCCGCTGCCGGGCTACGAGCTGCGCGTCGTCGATGCCGGATTCGCCGAGCTGCCCGAGCGGCGCGAGGGCCGGCTGCAGTTCCGAGGTCCGTCGGCGACCGCCGGCTACTGGCGCAACCCGCAGGCCAACGCCGGCCTGTTCTGCGATGGCTGGCTCGACACCGGCGACTACGCCTATCTGGCGGGCGGCGAGCTCTATCTGACCGGGCGCGCCAAGGACATCGTGATCAAGGCCGGTCGCAACATCTACCCGCAGGAGGTCGAGGAGGCTGTGGGCCGCATCGCCGGCGTGCGCCCGGGCTGCGTCGCGGTCTTCGGCAGCCCGGATCCGGCCAGCGGCACCGAGTGCCTGGTCGTCGCCGCCGAAACCAGGCTCGCCGACCCGGCAGAACTGGCCGCGCTGCGCCAGGCGATCCAGGACTGCACGCTGGCGCTGCTCGGGCTGCCGGCCGACGAGATCTGGCTGTCGTCGCAGCGCATCGTGCTCAAGACCTCCAGCGGCAAGGTGCGCCGCGCCGCCAGCCGCGCCCTGTTCGAGCAGGGCCTGCCCGAAGGCCAGCCGCGCGCGGCCTGGCTGCAGCTCGCGCGCGTCTTCTTTGCCGGCGCGCTGCCCAGGCTCAGGCGGCGAGCTGCCCAGGTCGGCGAGCGGCTGGCAGGGCTCTGGGCAGTCGCCGCGCTGGCGCTGCTCGCGCCGCCGGTCTGGCTTGGCGTTGCGCTCTCCAGCCGGCCCGAATCGGCCTGGCAACTGCTCCATCATGCGGCCAGGCTCTGGCTGGCGCTGGCCGGCATCCGGTTGCAAGTCATCGATCAGTCCGGCCCGGCTGCGGCCGACGCCAGGCTGCTGGTCGTGAATCACGCCAGCTACCTCGACGGACTGGTGCTGATCGCCGCGCTGCCCGCGCCGGGCTGGCGCTTCGTCGCCAAGCGCGAGCTGATCCGCAGCTTCTGGTCGCGCGTCTTGCTGCAGCGGCTGGGCTGCGAGTTCGTCGAGCGCTTCGACCTGCAGCAGGGCCTGGCCGACGCAGAAGGACTGGCCGCAGCGGTGCAGCGCGGCTTGCGGCTGGCGGTCTTTCCGGAAGGCACGTTCACGCGGGCGCCGGGGCTGCGGCCCTTCCACCTGGGCGCCTTCGTCGCGGCGGCGCGTGCTGGCGCCGGACTGCAGCCGGTCGCGCTGGCCGGCGCGCGCGACTGCCTGCGCGACGGGCACTGGCTGCCCCGGTGCGGCAGCGTGCGCGTGACGATCTGCCCGGTCATCGACCCCATGCCGCTGCAAGGCGAAGAATGGGAGCGCGCCCTGGCGCTGCGCGACGCCGCGCGCGCTGCCATCCTGTCCGGCTGCGGCGAGCCCGACCTGCAGCGCTGAAACCCAGCCTCAGCCCTCCAGCGCCGCGCGCCGGCCGCGTCCGGCATCGACTCCGGCCAGCAGCGCCAGCCCGATCACGAAGTAGCTGCCGGTCGCCAGGATCGCGAGCCGGTGGTTGCCACCGCTGAGCCAGCTCACCGCGCCATAGGTCAGCGGTCCCAGGATCGAGGACAGCTTGACCGCCAGCCCCCAGAGGCCGAAGAACTCGCCGTGGCGGCTTTCGGGCGCGAGCCAACCGACCAGCGCGCGCGCCGCCGACTGGCTCGCGCCCAGGCACAGGCCTGCGATGTTCGCCGCGATCCAGAACGGCGTCGGCCCCTGTGCCGACCAGGCCAGCAGCACCATGACGATCCAGCCGACCAGCGTCAGCGCGATCGCGCGCACATGGCCGATGCGGTCCTGCCAGCGCCCGAACGCGACCGCGCCGAGCGCCGCAGTGATGTTGACGAGGAAGATCAGCATGATCGTATCGCTGGTCGAAAAGCCCATCGCCTGCTCGGCGTAGATGGCAGCGAGCGCGATCACCGCCTGGATGCCGGCCTGGTAGAACACGATGCAGAGCATGAAGCGGCGCATGTCGCGGTAGCGCCTGGAATCGTGCAGCGTCGCGCGCACCCGGCGCCATGCCGATCCGGCCGTCACCGCCTGTGGCTCGGCGCGTTCGCGCAGCAGCCCGAAGGTCGGCAGCGACGCCAGCGCGAACAGGGCTGCGGTGATCAGCATGCAGGCCGGAATGAAGTCGGCAGCGCCCTGGCCTTGCGCCCTGGCCCAGGTGATCCAGCCCAGGCAGGCGCCCAGGCTGACCAGGCCGCCGACATAGCCCAGGCCCCAGCCCCAGCCCGAGACCTGGCCCAGGCTGTCGGGCTCGGCGATCTCGGGCAGGAAGGCGGCGATCAGGTTCTCGCCGCTGCCGAAGCAGAAGTTCGACAGCACGACGAAGGCCAGCGCGAGCGCCACCGCGCCCGGGCCGGCCAGCGCCAGCCCGGCGGTGCCGAGCACGCAGCCCAGCGTGGTCCAGGCCAGCGCCCGCTTCTTGCCTGCGTGCGTGTCGGCCCAGGCGCCGAGCAGCGGCGCGCTCAGCAGGATCAGCAGGTAGGAGGCCGACAGCGCCGCGGTCCAGGCGAAGGTCGCCCAGGGCGCGCCGCCCGCGATGCCGGAAACGAACCAGGCGTTGAACACCGCCGTGATGACCACCGTCGTGTAGCCCGAGTTGGCGAAGTCGTACATCGCCCAGGCCCAGGCTTCGCGCCTGCGCACGCCGGGGCGCAGCGGGCCAGTGGGATCGGCGACGGAGAGGCGGGGGCTGGAACGCTCGGACATGTCCGCAATGTTAGCCCCCGGTTCGGCATTCGCCGCCCCGACTCAGAAACCGACCAGGTTGTCCACCGCCATCGTCAGCTTGCTCATGCCGGTGATGCGCTTGATGGTCTGCTCGATCACCTCCACGTTGTTGTCGAAGCCACCATGCGAGGCGCTGATGGCCTTCCCGGGCAGCGCGCCGCCCTGTTCGATCCGGGTGGTGAAGCGCTCGTCGTCGTGCACGGTCAGTCGATCGGCGAGCTGGCTCTGTTGCGCGCAGGTGCGCCAGTTGAGCAGGTCCTCGTTCGTGCTGGCGGACCCGTCCCAGCCCCGGTACTCGGGCTTGAAGACGTTCTGCAGCCCGAGGATGGGCGTGCACGGATCGGCTTCGAGCGCGTTCGAGACGAAGTAGAGCAGCGACTTGCGGTAGATCTGGCCGACATTGTCATCGCGCTCGCGGCGGTCCGACAGCAGGTGCAGGTAGAGGCGCTGCATGATGTCCTCGTGCGGCGCGTAGTAGCGGTTCGCAAAGCCGACGGTGCACGCCGGCGCATAGAGATGCACGCTCCTGACATGGTCGGCGAGATCCTTCTGCCTCAGGCGTTCGAGCAGGCGACCGAGCATGACCGATCCCGCCGAGTGGCCGATCAGGTGCAGCTCGAAGTCATCGCCCCAGGTCCTGGCCAGCTGGTTCAGCGCTTCGGCCAGCAGGTCGCCGCCGCGACCGCTGTGGCTCGCGAGTTCGGCGTTCTCCTTCATCTCGCTCCAGAGCGGGCGTGCCAACGGACGGCCGACCAGCTTCTCGAGCAGCGGATCGGTGACCTGGTCGTCGAGCCAGGCGCCCGCCAGGCCGGCCGGGGCCTTGCGGTGCCGGTCCTTGATGATGTCGGTGATCGAATCGAGCAGTCCGCTCTTCCAGACCAGGAACAGTGGGTAGCAGCCGTTGCCCAGGAAGTAGCGTCCCATGGCCTGGACGCGCTCGATCGCGTCGGACTCGGAGTTGAGACCGCCGTGCGCGTAGAGCACGAGGCGCTTGCGCGCCTGCCCGTTGCTGCGGAACCAGGTGTCGGGCAGCACGCAGGCCTGGTGCTGCAGGGTGCGGCTGATGCCATCGACCGTGTCGTAGCGATCGACGCGGCCGTTGTTGCCGAGCACGATGCTGTGGCGGTACGCCGTCGTCTTGTCCCACCAGCCCGGCTGGGCGGCACCGGCCTGGGCCTGCGCGCGAGCCGTGCCATTCGCGAGCCGGCTCTCGATCACGCCAGGCACGCCCATTGCCGCGACCCAGGCGTCCATCGCATTGTCGTGCCAGTCGTCGTAACGGATCAAGGCGAAGCCGCCGGCACCCCAGTTGCTGCCCCAGGAGTTCTGGATCACGAAGCCCTGGCGGTTGAAGCCGACCAGCGCGAACGCGTGCCCGCCTGTGCGCGAGGGGCTGCCGTCGTAGGCGATCACGGGCAGATCGTCATGCGAAGCAGGCGCCTTGCCGGCACTGACCTGGTCCCAGCCATCATGCGTGAAAGCCGACACATAGACCGCGTGGACTTCGCTGATCGCCGCCTGCAAATCGGTGATGTTGTGTGTCTGGATGCGGTAATAGACGCCCAGCGTGTTCTCGATCGCGCGCTTTTCCCAGCCGGGAGAAGGCGGGCTGTCCTTGCCCGCGACGTAACGCCAGTCGGATTCGAGGCAGACACCGTTGCCGTACCAGCCCTTGAGGGCGCCCCGGCAGCTCGATCCCTCGTAGTCTTCGCCCGCATATTCGTCATTGCGGCGAGCGAACTGGTAGAGCATGCGCGGACTGACCGATTCGAGCCGTTCGGGCGTTCCGGCACGGATCCAGCGCAGGTAGTTGACCACGCAGGCCAGGCCGAATCCGGTGCAAGCCCCTTCACGGCCCTGGTCGAGCACGAGTCCGGCGCGCTGGTAGGCACTCACATGGTTCCTGATGTCCTCATCGCTGGGAAAGCGGTCTGGCAGCGAGTGTGGCGGCGGCTGGTAGGCGCGGTCGCGCAGGTCGGCGGGATCCCGGGTCGCGTCCAGCTTGGCGCGCGGCCGCTTGATCCTGGCAGCCGCCCTGGCGGCGACGGCTTCGCGCCTGGCTGCCGGCGGCCAGGTGGCAAGGGCACGTTCTACCGTGTCCTGGAAACGATCCAGGCCGTGACTGCCGCCGTTGACGATCCGGCGTGCAGCCTTGAGGTCGCCACTGGACATGGCCTGTCTGAGCTTGTCGCGATGCGCTGACAGGAAGGCCGCCAGCAGGCAGGCGGCGACCTCGGGCGCACAGGCACTGTCGGGTCGCTGCAGCAGATCGACGTCCAGCGCCTTTCCAAAGCGGTTGTAGTTGTCGCGCCCGGTCAGCTGTACGTAGCCGCGGCCGCGAAAGCGCGCGCCGTCTCCGGGCAAGTTGTTGCCGAGCGTGCCCAGGTTCTCGTAGCGGCTGAACGTGGCCTGGCCGGGCCAGGTGTTGAAGTGCGAGGGCTGCTCGGGGATGGGAACGAAGCCCTCGGTTTCGGCGCGGATGGTCCCGAGCGCCGCGATCACGAGCTCGCGTTCGCACAGGCCGAACGCGGCCAGCGCGGCAGCGACATAGGGCAGGTTCTTTTCTATGCTGGTGCTGCGCGTGCAGGGAAACAGCTGCCTGACATGTGCGAGATCGAGCTCAAGCCCCAGTGGCGGCAGCTCCAGCACGCCGAGCGCTGCCAGCGTGCGCGGCCCCGCGATGCCGTCCGCGACCAGCCCGGTGGCGGCTTGCCAGGCGCGCAAGGCGCTCTCCGTCAGGGTGTCGAACTGGTCGCCATCCGGTAGTCCGGGGTAGTTTTTCGCCTCATCGCCCAGGGCCTGGGCGAGCGCTTTTCGCAAGGCGGATACCGTCGGGCCTGACTTGTCACGGAGTAACAGGCGGTTTGAGATCGAAGTCATGCTGCTTCCTTTCGTTCCGTCAAAGCTTCCCCATCCAGCAACGACGTTGCCGATGGCCTTCCCTTGGGAAACTTTTTCAGATTGATCGCGGAACCGGTTTCATCCAGCTTGCCTGGATCCGTCTCTGGTCGCGATCGCCCTGGAGTCTCCCTTCATGCCTGGCCAGACATTTATCACGATGGAGACTAGGAGCGCCTTCCTTTCCAGTCAAGCCGATTTTTGTCCTGCGGGACAGGCCGAAATCCGCCCAGGAGGCTGTCATCGCCCGCCCCGGAAATCCCCGGCGTCGCGCCAGCCCGCCCGCCAGCTGTCGTCGGGTTGGTCGTCCAGCGTGACACCGGTGCGCGCTGAATCGTGCAGCAGCAGCCCACGCAAGCCGCTCCGGGTGGCCGTGTCGGCGCGCACCAGTTGCAGGCGCCGCAGCCGCAGCGGAACGACTTCCAGCGTGAGCAGCCGGCCCGAATCCCTCGCGATGCGCGCGAACCAGAGGCAGACCGCAGCCGGGTCCCAAGGCCCCTCGCGGCCGATGCCCTCGTAGTCGTTGATCAGGTCGCCGCAGCCGTGAATGATGAGCCGGCCGCGCCAGACCTCGGGTGCGCGCGCATGATGCGATGAATGGCCGTGCACCAGATCGACCGCACCGAGGTCGATCAGCCGGCGCGCGAAACTGCGCTGCTGCTGCGGGATATCGACGCCCCAGTTGCCGCCCCAGTGCACCGACAGCAGCACTAGGTCGCCAGGACGGCGCCAGCGCGCGACCTCGGTGGCGAAGTCCTGCGCAGCTGTCGCGTTGAGCGCTTTGAGCAAGGCGAGCCCGGACCGATCCGGCGTGGCGCCCCAGCCTGCCATCACGCCACTGTCAGCGGTCGCGCGCGCGAACACCAGCAGCCGGCCGCCACCGGGCAAGGGCAGGGCGGCGGGTGCTCCGGCTGATTCCGCGTCGGGTCCGGCGCCCGGACAGGCAATGCCGGCTCGTGCCAGTGCGTCCAGCGTGTCGGCCAGCCCCTCGCGGCCCCAGTCGAGCACATGGTTGTTCGCCAGCACGCAGCAGTCGGGCCGCGCCGCCTGCAGCAGCGCCAGGTTGTCCGGATGCATGCGGTAGTGGATGCCCTTGCCCGGCCAGGGCTCGCCGCGCGCGGTGATCGCGGTTTCGAGGTTGAAGAGGCGCAGGTCCGGCTGGCGCGCCTCGATCTGGGCCAGCGCCTCGCCCCAGACATAGGCGGGATCGACCGGCACCGGAATGGGCCCGTTGACCCGCTCGGCCAGCTTCACGTAGTCGCGCGCGTCGCGCACCCAGGGCTCGTGCAGGCGCGGGTCGCAGCGGTGGCGCTGGATCTGGTCGATGCCGCGCCCGCTCATCACGTCGCCTGCCAGCCAGAGCGTGATGGTGTTGGCGGCGCCGACCGGCTTCTCGTTCATGGCTCGAAATCTCCCGCTGGCTGGGCAGCATCCTCCGCCCTGGGCAAGGCTGTCAAGCCCGGGAGCCTAGGCCTCGCGCATGGCGCGTGCGATGGCAACGTGGCCGCGCTGGTCCAGCCTGTCGGCTGCGCCCAGGCGGTCGCGCTGTTCCTTGTTCTGGCCCAGCTTGACCTTGCCGACCAGCGAGGTGACGGCGATCTCGATGCCGACGATGTTGCGCAGCAGGCCGTCGATGTAGTCCGGCGCCGAGTCGCTCATCTTCCACGGCACGGGTTCACCCGCCTCGTGCCGCTTCGTCAGCCGCCCCACGATGCCGCGCACGAAGCGTTCGTCGTCGCGCACGGTCAGCGTGCCATGCGCATGCACCACCTCGTAGTTCCAGGTCGGCACCTGGCGGTGCGCCTCGTGCTTGCTCGGATACCAGCTGGGCGAGATGTAGGCCTCGGCGCCACGGAACACCACCATGACCGGCGTGCCGCTCGGGCAGCGCTGCCAGAGCGGGTTGGCGCGCGCCACATGGGCGCTGAGCAGGCCGTGCGGTGCCGCGCTGGCGTCGTACTCGAACGGGATGTGGTCGGCGTCGAGGCCGGCATCGCCCTGCGTGACGAGCATGCCGAGCGGGTGCGCGCGGATGATGCGGGTCAGTTCAGAGGGCCGGGTCTCGGCGAAATGGGCGGGGATGTACATCGTGGATGGGCGGATCAAGGGTGAGGGAGGCTGCCACGACGCGGGGCTGTCTGGTGGGGGAGGCATAGGCGCAGCATCAACTTCGGGCGCACAATGCTCCCATCACATCTCAGGTGTCTTCCATGCGGCATGCACCCTCGAACCATCGTACCAGTCTGGAGACGATAGCCTACTGGGCCATGTTCAGCCGTGGCCTTGAGCCCGAATTCCCTGAAGCGGTACACAGGCAGGTTTCCAGGCTCGGCGGGCAGCCCACCGAGTCCGGTGCTGGCATCAGTGACTTGACCGCGCTGCCGTGGTGTTCCATCGACAACGACGATTCCAGAGACCTCGACCAGCTCACCGCGATTGAGCCGCTGGACAGGCGGGGCGTCCGGGTATATGTGGCGGTGGCCGATGTCGATGCAGTCGTCCGGAAGGACTCGCCCATCGATGAGCATGCGCGGCTCAACACCACGTCGGTCTACACCTCGGCACGGGTGTTCCCCATGCTGCCCGAGCGGCTCTGTCACGACCTGACCTCGCTCAATCCCGGGGAGGACCGCCTGGCCCTGGTCAATCAGATGGCCTTCAGCGAAGACGGCATCCTGATCGACTTTTCCATCTACCGGTCGCGGGTGCGCAACAAGGCACAGCTGGCCTATGACGCGGTGTCCGCCTGGCTCGTGGGCGAAGGCGACTTGCCCGAGGCTGCTCGTGGCGTGGCGGGGATGAGCACGCAACTTCGTCTGCAAGACGACTTGGCGCAGAAGCTGCGGGTACTGCGGCGAGCCCAGGGCTCGCTGGAATTCGAGACCTTCCAGCCCAGAGCCTTGTTCCAGGGCGATCGCATCACCGACATTCGGCAGCAGCCCCAGAACCGCGCCAGGCAGTTGATCGAGGAGTTGATGATCGCCACCAATGGCTGCACCGCGCGCTTCCTGGCATCAAGGGGCAGCGCCTCGTTGCGGCGGGTCGTCCGGTCACCGGAGCGGTGGCAACGCATTGTCGAGGTGGCTCAGGAACACGGCACCAGCCTGCCCCGCCAACCAGACGGCAAGGCCCTGGAAGCGTTCCTGGCCCAGCAGCACCGTGCCGACCCACTCCGCTTCCCCGACCTCTCGCTGGTCATCGTCAAGCTGATGGGATCGGGCGAGTATGTGGTGGAGCGCCCGCAGGCGCCGGCAATCGGCCATTTCGGCCTGGCGGTGCAGGACTACATGCATTCGACCGCGCCCAACCGGCGCTTCCCCGACCTGATCACGCTGAGGTTGCTCAAGGCGGCATTGAACCGTGACCCGGCCCCCTATTCGGACCTGGAACTCGACGAACTGGCGGCCCACTGTACCGCGCAGGAAGACGCCGCACAAAAGGTTGAACGGCAGGTCCGCAAGTCCGAGGCCGCCTTGCTGCTGCATTCCCGGATCGGCCAGCTGTTTGCAGGCGTGGTCACCGGCTCGGGCGAACACGGGACCTGGATACGGATTTTCGAGCCACCCGCAGAGGGCCGGCTCAAAGGCATTCAGGGCCAGCTGCGCGTCGGCGAGTTGGTGCAGGTCAAGCTGGTCTCCACCTCGGTGGAACGCGGATTCATTGACTTTGTGCTGGTGCAGCGATGAAACAGGGTCATCAGGGCAGCATCCGCCGAGTTGAAGCACCTTTCCAGCGCCGCAGACAGCACCATGAAACTCATATATGAACCTCGACAGGTTCCGCCTATACCACTCAAGGGGTTTGCGCTACGGCTGCTGGCACACGCCAGTGTTGCCATGGGTCTGATAGCCTTGTCGTTGATGATAGGGATATCGGGATACCGGTACCTTGAAAGGATGAGCTGGCTGGATGCCTTCTTCAACTCAGCCATGTTGCTGGGTGGCATGGGACCAGTCAAGACGCAGGACATGAGCGATGCCGGCAAGCTGTTTGCCGGACTGTATGCACTTTACTCGGGCCTGGTGTTCATTGCCGTCATGAGTCTCATGCTGGCACCTGTGGTGCACCGCATCCTGCACCGTTTCCATTGGTCCAAGGACTCCCCAACGGACTAGGTGATGGCACCCGGCGCAGACCTGGCGCCGCATCATGCGGTCCATCTCGAATGACGGACCGCTGCATTTAGAGGGCGGGTGGCGGAGGCTTGGGCATCCCTCAGTACCATCGATAGCATGACCGTTCCCATGATCCACGGCAAGACCCTGGCAGCCTGGTGTGCCAGCCATCCGCTGATCCGCGACCTGGTCGCGCTGCGCGAAACCAGCTGGTTCAACCCGGCGATCGTGCCCGCTGCGACCGCGCTGGCCGACGTCGGGCTCGGGGCCGACGATGTCGCGCAGGCCAGCGCGCGCCTGCGGCGCTTCGCGCCCTACATCGCCAAGGTGTTCCCGGAAACGGCGGCGGCCGGCGGGTTGATTGAGTCGCCGATCCGGCGGCTGGGCCGGTTGCAGCGCCTGCTGCTCGACGAGGCCGGCCTTTCGGGCGGCGGCGCGCTGTGGCTCAAGATGGACAGCGAGCTGCCGATCTCGGGCTCGATCAAGGCGCGCGGCGGCATCCACGAGGTGCTCAAGCATGCCGAGGACCTGGCGCTACGGCACGGGCTGATCCGCCCCGGCGACGACTACGCGCTGTTCGACAGCGACGCGGCGCGCGCCTTCTTCGGCCGGTACCGGATCGCTGTCGGCTCGACCGGCAACCTCGGGCTGTCGATCGGCATCATGAGCGCCCGGCTCGGCTTCCAGGCCAGCGTCCACATGTCGTCGGACGCGCGGCAGTGGAAGAAGGACAGGCTGCGCGCCAGCGGCGTGACGGTGGTCGAACACGAGTCGGACTACAGCGTTGCGGTGGCGCAGGGGCGCCGCCAGGCCGAGTCCGACCCCAGCTGTTACTTCATCGACGACGAGAACTCGCCCCACCTGTTCCTGGGCTACGCGGTCGCGGCGGAACGGCTGAAACACCAGTTCGGGCCGGCCGGCGTGCGAGTCGATGCCGACCATCCGCTGTTCGTCTATCTGCCCTGCGGCGTGGGTGGCGGCCCGGGCGGGGTCGCCTTCGGGCTCAAGCTGGCCTTCGGCGATGCGGTGCACTGCCTCTTCGCCGAACCGACCCACTCGCCCTGCATGCTGCTGGGCGTCCATACTGGGCTGCACGACGCGGTCAGTGTGCAGGACTTCGGCATCGACAACGTCACCGCCGCTGACGGGCTGGCGGTGGGCAGGCCTTCGGGCTTCGTCGGCAAGGCGATGCAGCGCCTGATCGACGGCTACTACACCGTCGCGGACGAGGAGCTGTTCCGGCTGCTGGCCCTGGCCTGGCAGCAGGAAGGTGCCAGGCTCGAGCCCTCGGCGCTGGCGGGGGTGCCGGGCATGGTTCGGGTGCTGCGCGCCACGGACTACCTGGAGCGCATAGCCGTCACCCCGGCGCGGCTGGCGAATGCGACGCATCTGGTCTGGGGGACGGGCGGCAGCATGGTGCCGGAGCAGGAGTTTTCCGCCTATGCCGAGAGGGGGATAGCTGGACTGTCACGCAGCAAAGCGGACTGACGCAAGGAGATTGTCTGGCGCGGTTGTCGGGGACAGGTCAACTGCTGTACATCGTTTAGATGTCGAATCAGTCGGCTAATTCGCGTGCAAAGGATATGAAATAACGTGCAGCCCTTCGCTGCGCGAATCTGGACCAAAGAACCACGCTGATTGCCCTCGAACCGGGTCTACACATAGTCCGAGTTGCCAAGGACTTGAGAAAAACGCCCTTTGCGTCTTACGATCAGTACCACTGAAGAACGCCCCCAAGTTTGGGTGAGAGTGTACCCATCCGACAATGACGTATCCTTCATCCATGTGCGGACGAGCGTCATCCCATACCTTGGTACCCAAAGTCAGCGAAACGCCGGTCCCGTCGAAGTCTGTGCCTGGCACAAATTTTTCGACTGATACGATAGCTCCGGGAGTCTCTACGGAAAAGCGGCGGCCAAGCAACAAGCCACCAGCTTCCACAAGGTAATCCCCAAGGTACGAGTGAATGGCAGCACGGACAGTTGGATCGAACCAAACGCACACTTCGTGCGTCTGTGCATGCACAACCAGCTCAAGAACAGTGGCAAGTCCGCACCGCCGCTGGAGCAAAGAGAGAGCTACCGTTCGCTCTGGCTCGGTCTGCTCTACCCAATTCATAAGGCTACTTCAGATTGTTCCATTGCAATCCACTCGACTTTGGCGCTCTCGCCATCGTGTCCGCCGTGTCTGTTGGGAAGGCCTTGGGGAAGCGTCGCTTACGCTCTCGGTACCAAGATACTGCTGAGCCATTCGCCGGGGACGCCTCATTCAAGACATCTTCCTGGAAGGTAATGATCCTGACCACACGCTTAACGAGCAGATCCAGAAACTCGGAAACGATCCACTTGCTACCGAGGCAAACTTGACCACTAGCATAAACGTTGGGGTGATAGACAACAGGAGTAAGTATGGCGACCGGTGGCGATCGAAACGGGTAACCCGCCGGAATCTGAATTTTCATCTCTACCGAAGTCAGTTCTTGCTCCGGAAAGGATGCCCCCCCAGCAGTTCGATAGTTTAGTTTCAACTTAATCGTTGTGGGGGCATCTCCATCAGCAGAAATAAATCGAATTCTCCCGCCGGATCGATCGCAAAGATCTTTGACTTTTGCGAGGTCTTCCCTGCGCCGAGTCTCTAGTGCATTCATACGCCACCCGCCACCAAAACCGGCTGAACTTCGAGTACGTCGTTGGAGTTTGCAAACGTACTTACCTGACTGGCGGGCGCGACTGTCTTGCCCTGTGTCACGTTCACAAGCGTGTACTCGGTGTCAGTAGGTAGTTTCCAGTTGTCGACTGATGCCTGAATCAGGTCGCCCGCTGATTTATTTCCTTCGATATCGACCTGTGCCTTTCGTGTTTGGTCCGCAGTACGGATGATCACACTGACTGAATCACTCATTCTTTTATCTCCAAGCAAAACGTAGTATTACCAATATCAACTAGAACATATGGAATATCAAAGTGGCCACTGTCTCTCAAGATTACCAACTCTGCAAGCGTAGCGCTGTCTCGCGCATCAATGACAATCGAGTCAGTATGGCATGATGGACAAATTCTCGCCTCCGTCGAGTGAGCCCGCACCTTCGAGCCCGGCCAAACTGCCTCTGAAGCATCAAATTTACATGCCGCACATTCGGCTGAGAAGACAACCTCCGTTGGCAATCGAGCGCGCAGATGCTTTGCGGCAGGGGTGTTGCTGAGGTCCAATTGACTATCCCATACGAGTATCTCAATATGCTCCTGCAACTGGCTGCATGAGGAACAGGCTGTGCTTCTTGAGAGGTCGCTGGCACTAACAAGGCCGGTAAACGTATCTGTAAGAAGACGCCTTGCGGTCGGATGTATACTTTCATCACTTTGACCGAGGCGAAGCCCCCAAGAGACCATCATCGAAGCGACCAAGCTTGAGGTAATGATCGTAGTGGGAACCTTGCGTTCAACCAGTCCGACACGTTGAAGCCATCCGCAGGAGTACCGCTGTGCAATCTTTTGAAAAGCCCCCGGAGGAAGATTGCAGGAATAGCAGCCACACCTTTGGCCAGAATTGTATGGGTAGCTTTCTACAGTTGTATATCGCGCGTCTATAGCACCGCTGACTAAATTTACCTGAGCCACTTGGCAAATTTCGTCAAGTGCTAGTCGAGCCTCAAAATTATCTAGACATGAAAACACAACATCATGTTGCTTCACCAGCGAAGGGAACAAGATATTCTGAAGGGGGCCTTCGAGAACTGAAATGGCTGCCTCTGGCAGGAGATCCTTCACGCGCTCCGCTGCAACATCTGCTTTGGAACGACCGACGTCCGATTCGCGAAAAAGAACGCTGCGAGTCAGGTTGTGAACTTCAATTTTGTCGAAGTCAACGATCGTAAGGTTGCGTACACCGAGAAGTGCAAGGTTCTTTAGTACCTCGTTTCCAATTGCACCCGCACCTACTACGAGGACCCGAACGGCTGCGATCTCATCTTGATCAAACCATTCTACCAGACGGTGACGCGCGTATCTATCAAGCTCGAAGTCCACGGCGCTTCCTCTCTTGGTCGTACGCTGCGTTGATCAGTCGCATCAATCGATCCGCGTAAGATTTCAAGAACGGGTCAAGACGATCGGGGTGGTATTTAGCAACCAACCTACGGTAGGCCTGCGTCAGTTCGACATCAGTCGCCGACTTCGAAACGCCTAGGAGTTCGTGTGCTGGCATGGAACTTTGGCGTTCGTAGAACGCCTCACCTGACTCATGACTTAAGGACATCCACTTCATTGATCGATCCTCAGAACCATTCTCCTGTCATTGACTATTATTTCATATCCAAATTGATTGTGATTCACGATCAACCCTCGAACGGTGATCATCGCACCACGTAGATTCCGTACATTTTCAGGCCCTCCGACAGCACTCAAAGCCCCTTTGAAGAATACGAGTTTGAAACCGTGTTTCCACGACTTATCTTCGAACATTACGGCGAAATCGCCTCCCCGCCTGCTCTCAAGGACCTTGACGACTCGGCCAGTGAAGGTCACGATCTGGCCTTCGAAGCTGCGGAAGTTGGTGAGGGTCGCCACGCCCGGCCCTGCCGCCCGTGTCGATGAGGGCTCGGCTCGTTGGGTCTCCCGCGGCCGCAGCTCGCCGAGTGCGCGTAGGTTGACTGACCGACATGATGCACAGCGGCCGCCGTTTTCAGATCGAAGTAGCTCGAAGCTCGCAGGTGCGTAGTAGGCGAAGCACTCGCCGCACTGATATGTCGATTCCGACGTTATAAATGCCGCACCTGTGACGAAATCGGTGACCTTTTCGCCAAACTTGGTTGTAGCTTTGCCTGCACTCACAGACCCAACAGACCCAAAGCTGATGCCCGAGGTGTTGTTTCCGTTGCTGTTGGGTCTGTAGCCCTTACTAGACGGAGTCCCCAGCCCAACGGCATCGCCACCGACTCTAGTCGCCCCAGCGCTGGAGCTCCCGGATCTAGAGCTGTTCGAACTGTTGAATGTCGAACCTCCGCCGCCCCCCTTGGACATGAGGTACAGAACTACGCCGATCACGGCGATCCAGAACCAGAACAACGACTTCCTCCTTAATTGCCCTGGGAAGGCACTCAGTATCACCTAGGCCTTAAGGGCAATCATACTGCTCGAACACTCAGTCTCAAGAAGACCAAGTAATTGTACTCTTAAATATCATAACTTCTTTGATTTTTACCCCAGCCGCTCGATCCGCCGCTGCGCCTCGTCCAGATGCGCGGCCAGGGCTTGCAGGCAGGGCGCGAATTCGCTTGAAAACCGCCCCTCCGCCCGTAGCCGGCCCAGATAGTCGCGCGCCAGGGCCAGCATCGCGGGCCAGACCTCATGCGCCACGCTCGGGTGCAGGTCGAGCGGCGGCAACTGGCTCGACAGGCCGCCGCCCGAACGGGGCGCAAACGCCATCGGCAGCATGTCGTAGGCGGGTGCCAACGCATAGGGCCGGCCATGACCGCTCACGAACGACAGGTTGCCTGCGTGCATGTCGCTGTTGCCGATCAGCCGGCCGAAGGCGAACAGCGACTGGGTCACTCTGACGGCCTCCGGCGACACCACGCGCTGGCTAGCCAGGCGTTCGACCAGCACCGGCCAGGGCGCTTGCGCGTTGCCGACGAACTCGGCCTCCAGCGCGCTCAGCGAAAACAGGCCGCTTCGGCCGCCGTGGCCCAGGCGATCGAAGCGTTCGACCTCCAGGAAGCGCTGACCCTCCTGGTCCAGAATCCAGGATCGGGCCGCGCCAATCCCTGCGCTGGCGAGTGTTTCGAGCGCGTGGTGCTCGGCCAGCAGCAGATCGCGCCAGCGCTCGGTGATCGGGTTGGCGTCCGGCAGCGAGAACTTGACCAGCAGATGGCGTGCCCCGCCTGGCGTATCCGCGTACACGGTGAACTTCGGCTGCTCACCGCCCGCCGAGGATACCGGCGTGTCGCCCTGGGCCGCCAGCCGGGCCAGGCGCAGATACTCATCCGCCTTGCCGGCCTGCGGCACCGGGTCGGCTGGCGGCAGGCTCAGGAAATGGTCACGCGCACGGTCGCCCAGCAGCAGGTTGCCCACCGCGTCGTGGCCGTGCACCAGCAAGGCGCGGATCGCGTCGGCATCGCTCCACTCGTTGACGCTGGCGGGCAGTCCCAGACCCGCGGCATGGCGGCTGGCATAGGCCCGCCCCAGAAAACCCTGCGGCCGCATGTCGAGCAGCCACCAGGGCATGCCCTCGCTGTGCAGAAACTGGCCGTCGTCCTGCTGCATCAGGTAGCCGTCCGGTCGCACGGGGATCAGCAAGCCCAGTCGGCGGATTCGACCTTCGGCATCGACACGGTACACCGGCAGTTCGGCGAAGCCCCGGCTGCGATCGCGCAGCAGGTACTGAATGGATCGGGCTGCACCGATCCGGACCACTTCCTCGCCCAGCCGGCCCAATGCACGCGACAGCGTGGGCTGGCTGAGCCCGAGCTTTTCCTGCAGGGCGCGCGGCGTGGCGGGACCCCGGCTCAGGTGCAGGCGCAGGCTGTCGGCATGGAGTGACATGGCTTGAATTGTTACATGAATCTATTGATGAATGGATTCTAGGTGATCGGACCATGCTGGTGTCGGGTGGGCCGTCCCGGCGTCAAGCCCAGAACCTGGCTGTCCGCCGATGTTCGAAAAGTTTAGATATGTGTTGTGCAGATCTCACAACTCGGTTACATTGAAAGGGTTGCAGCGTTTTGCTTTCCCTTGCTGCAAGCATGGTTCGATCCGGGCAGCGGTACCCCAACACCGCACACCTCCACCACATGGCGCAGCGCGCTTTCCGGTGGTCTGACTTTTTCTGTAGGCAAGCTTCACTCCCGCGACCTTCACGTCGCCGCTCATGTTCCGTTGCTCTCCGAGGCGGCATGAGTCCGGGCTCCCGATGCCCGAGCATCACTGGTTTCCATGTCATTTTCTACACATCCGATTGCCGTCGGCAATTTCCGGATCACCCCGCTGAGCCGTCCGCACGACGCTGGCCATCACACCGCAATTCTGTCGATCCGCAGGGGCGCGGGCAGCCAGACTTATGACCGCATCTACACCTTCAAGCCTGAGTTCGAAACCCAGGACAGCGCGCTGGTCTATGCCGCTGCGCAAGGTCGCCACTGGCTGAGCAATCCGGCCTCGTTGGCATGAGCCCTGGCGCTTGCGTTGAGACGCAAACGCCGATCACTGAACCATCCGTTTTTAACCGGCGCTCGATTCATCGGGCGCATTCTTGAAAGAAATCAAAATGAGCAGCAAACTTTACGTCGGCAACCTGTCCTACTCGGTTCGTGATGACGATCTGCTTCAGCAGTTTTCCTCCTTTGGCCAGGTGCAATCGGCCAAGGTGATGATGGAACGCGACACCGGCCGCTCCAAGGGCTTCGGCTTTGTCGAGATGTCCAGCAGCCAGGAAGCCGAAGCGGCCATCCAGGGCATGCACGGCAAGAACATGGGCGGCCGTGACCTGACCGTCAACATCGCCCGCCCCATGGAAGCGCGTCCGCCCCGTGGCGGCTTCGGCGGAGGTTACGAAGGCAACCGTCGCAGCTACTGAAGCTCGAAAGATTGAGAAAAGCCAGCGTCAACGCTGGCTTTTTTTTGCCCGTCGGTTGCGGCGGCATGCCGTTCCGCGCCAGTCCGGTGGGCCGTGCGCCGATGCCACGGCCCGCTGCTGACGACGGGAAACTTGCCTGCCAGGCATTTCCCCAGCAGAATGATCACGAATCAGGAGAATTGAACGATGAAGCCCCATCCCTGCCTGGTCTGGCTGCCAGCCGACCACCGGACGCTGGGCCGGCATGGCACGCCCTATCTGCTGCTGGGCGACAAGTACGCGCGCGCGGTGCGGGATTGCGCCGGCGCGCAGCCCGTGATGTTCCCGCTTGCCGGCGCCGACGACCTGCCGGGCCTGCTGGAGCTGGTCGATGGCGTGCTGCTGACCGGCTCGCCGTCCAACGTCCATCCGTCGCATTTCGGCCAGGATGTGGCTGATCCCGGCCTGCCGCTCGACCCCGCGCGCGACGCGCTGACGCTGGCGCTGGTGCGTGGCTGCGTTGAGCAGGGCGTGCCGCTGCTGGGCATCTGTCGCGGCTTCCAGGAGATCAACGTCGCGCTCGGCGGCAGCCTGCACCAGGCCGTCCATGACGTGCCGGGACTGATCGACCACCGCGAGCGCGGCGCCACGCCGGACGAGGAATATGCTCCCAGCCACGAAGTGCGGCTGCTGCCCGGCAGCGCCATGGAGCGCTGGGCCGGCGGCCCGGTGGCGCGCGTCAACTCGCTGCACGGCCAGGGGGTGGACCGGCTGGCAGCAGGACTGCGCGCGACCGCGCACGCGCCCGACGGCCTGGTCGAGGCCTTCGAGCTGGAGGGCGCGCGCAGCTTTGCCTGCGCGGTGCAGTGGCACCCCGAATGGCGCTGCGCCGAGCATCCTTTTTATGCCGCCATCCTGTCCGCCTTCGGTGACGCCGTGCGCCAGCGTCAGGCCGGGCGCCGGTCCGGTATTGGAACCATTCAACAGGGAAAGACATGAACAACCGCAAGGACGCACCGCAGAGCTACAACGATCTGGAGCACTGGCTGAATCAGCGCCGCGTGACCGAGATCGAATGCCTGGTACCCGACCTGACCGGCGTGGCGCGCGGCAAGATCCTGCCGCGCGAGAAGTTCACCGAGGACCGCGGCATGCGGCTGCCGCAGGCCATCGTCGCGATGGGCGTGACGGGCGAGTTCCCGGCCAGCGGGCCGTACTACGACGTGATCGCGCCGACCGACCATGACATGCAGCTGCGCCCCGACCCGGCGACGGTGCGCATCGTGCCCTGGGCCGCCGACCCGACCGCGCAGGTGATCCACGACTGCTTCGACCACGACGGCCGCCTCATTCCCTACGCGCCGCGCAGCGTGCTGCGCCATGTCTGCGGTCTCTACGAGCAGATGGGCCTGAGCCCGGTGGTGGCGCCCGAGCTCGAGTTCTACCTGACCGCGCGCAACACCGACTCGAACATGCCGCTGAAGGCGCCGGTCGGGCGCAGCGGCCGCGCCGAGACCTCCCGCCAGGCCTACAGCATCGACGCGGTCAACGAGTTCGATCCGCTGTTCGAGGACATCTACGACTACTGCCAGAAGATGGAGCTCAACGTCGATACGCTGATCCACGAGGTCGGCGCCGGCCAGATGGAGATCAACTTCTTCCACGGCGATCCGCTCAACCTGGCCGACGAGGTCTTCCTGTTCAAGCGCACCGTGCGCGAGGCCGCGCTGCGCCATGACATGTACGCGACCTTCATGGCCAAGCCGATCGCGGGTGAGCCCGGCAGCGCGATGCATGTGCACCAGAGCATCGTCGAGCCCGCCACGGGTCGCAACATCTTCAGCAGCGCGGACGGCTCGCCGTCGGACGAGTTCTTCCATTTCATCGGCGGGCTGCAGCGCTACATCCCGGCGGCGATGGCGCTGGTGGCGCCCTACGTCAACAGCTACCGGCGGCTGGCGCGCCACACGGCGGCACCGATCAACATCGAATGGGGGTACGACAACCGCACCGTCGGCATCCGCTCGCCGGTGTCCAGCCCGCAGGCACGCCGGGTCGAGAACCGCGTCATCGGCGCCGACGCCAACCCCTATGTCGCGCTGGCGATGACGCTGGCCTGCGGCTACCTCGGGCTGAAGAACAAGATCGCGCCGAAGCCCGAGATGCGCGGCGACGCCTACCTGTCGGCCTATTCGCTGCCGCGCAGCCTGGGCGAGGCGCTCGACTGGCTGCGGCGCGAGACCGACCTGCACGAGGTGCTCGGCGAGGGCTTCATCACGGTCTATACCGAGATCAAGGAACTCGAGTTCGAGGAGTTCATGAAGGTGATCTCGCCCTGGGAGCGCGAACACCTGCTGCTGCATGTCTGATTTAGGAGGCCCGACCATGACCACAGAAACCCCATCCCGGCAGCCCTTGACCGCCGAGCTGCAGGCGCTCGACAGCGCGCATTTCCTGCACCCCTTCACCGACCACCAGGCCCTGGCGAGCAAGGGCGCGCGCATCATCACCCGCGCCGACGGCATCCATGTCTGGGACAGCGAAGGGAACAGAATCCTCGACGCGATGAGCGGACTGTGGTGCGTCAACGCCGGCTACGGCCGGCGCGAGCTGGCTGATGCCGCCTACCGCCAGCTGCTGGAGCTGCCCTACTACAACAGCTTCTTCCAGACCACGACCGAGCCCTCGGTGCGGCTGGCTGCGCGCCTGAGCGAGCTGGCGCCGCCGGTGGGCGGGCGCCGCTTCAGCCATGTGTTCTTCTCCAGCAGCGGCAGCGAGAGCAACGACACCAATGTGCGCATGGCGCGGCGCTACTGGGACCTGCTGGGCCAGCCGCAGCGCAAGATCATCATCAGCCGCTTCAACGCCTACCACGGCAGCACGATGGCGGGTGCCTCGCTCGGCGGCATGAGCGGCATGCACGCGCAAGGCGGCCTGCTGCCCGGCATCACCCATGTGCAGCAGCCCTACTGGTACGGCCTGTCAGAACCCGGCGAGAGCCGCGACGACTTCGGCCTGCGCGCGGCGCGCTGGCTGGAGGAGAAGATCCTGGAAGTCGGCCCGGACAAGGTCGCGGCCTTCATCGCCGAGCCGGTGCAGGGCGCCGGCGGCGTCATCATCCCGCCCGACAGCTACTGGCCCGAGGTGCAGCGCATCGTCGATCAGTACGGCATCCTGCTGATCGCCGACGAGGTGATCTGCGGCTTCGGCCGGCTCGGCCACTGGTTCGGCTACGAGAAGTTCGGCATCAGGCCCGACCTGGTGACCTTCGCCAAGGGCGTGACCAGCGGCTACCAGCCGCTCGGCGGCACGCTGATCAACGAGCGCGTCGCGCAGGTCATGATCGAAGGCGGCGAGTTCACCCATGGCTACACCTACAGCGGGCACCCGGTGGCCTGCGCGGTCGCGCTGGCCAATCTCGATATCCTGGAGCACGAGGGCCTGCCGGACCGCGTGCGTACTGACAGCGGTCCCTACCTGGCGCAGCGCTTCGGCGAGCTGGCCGAACATCCGCTGGTCGGCATTGCGGAAAGCTGCGGCTTCGTCGCCGGACTGGCGCTGGTGCAGGACAAGGCGACGCGCCAGCCTTTCCCGGCCGGATTGCAGGTCGGGATGATCTGCCGCAGGCACTGCTTCGACAACGGCCTGGTGATGCGCGCGGTGGGCGACCGCATGATCGTCGCGCCGCCGCTGGTCATGGACCGCGAGCAGATCGACCAGATGATCGCGCTGATCCGGCTGGCGCTCGACCGCACGCAGGCCGAGCTGCGCGAGCGCGGCATCGCGCTGCAGGGCTGACGGTCGGGGTGGTCAGGAGGAATGGTCGATTGACTACAATCAAGGCGCTGGTCCGGCACAGGGAATGTCGGACACCGGCCGCCCGACCCCCAAGCAAGACCCAGACTCACAGGAGTAAGTGGAAGTGATGCAAAAACGCGTTCTGTTGATGGCCGCTGTCGCGGCAGCTGCCCTGGCCGCTTGCGGCAAGAAGGAAGAACCCGCGCCGGCGCCGGCCGCCGCCCCGGTCGCGCCCGCCGAGGAGAAGGTCCTCAACATCTACAACTGGCCTGACTACATCCCCGAAGGCATGGTGGCCAAGTTCGAGGCCGAGACCGGCATCAAGGTCAACTACGACACCTTCGAGACCAACGAGGCGCTGCATGCCAAGCTGGTGGCCGGCAACACCGGCTACGACATCGTGGTGCCGGGCGCGGTGTTCGCCAAGCCGCAGATCGAGGGCGGCCTGCTGCAGCCGCTCGACAAGGCCAAGATCCCGAACCTGGCCAACCTCGATCCGGACGTGATGAAGATCCTCGACAAGGCCGATCCGGGCAACCAGCACCTGATCCCCTGGGGCTGGAGCTTCACCACCGTCGGCATCAACAAGACCAAGGTCGAGAAGGCGCTGGGCAAGATGCCGATGCCCGAGAACGCCTGGGACCTGGTGTTCAAGCCCGAGTACACCGCCAAGCTCAAGTCCTGTGGCATCGCCTACCTCGATTCGCCGACCGAGATCCTGCCGGCCGCGCTGCACTACATCGGCAAGGACGCGTATTCGAACGACGCCGCCGACTACCAGGCCGCGACCGACATGCTGGGCAAGGTGCGCAAGGACATCCGCCTGTTCAGCGCGACGATGATCGACGACATCGCCGGCGGCAAGGCCTGCGCCGTGGTCGGCTGGGCCGGCGACATCAACATCGCCGCCGCTCGCGCCAAGGAGAACGGCTCCAAGGACGTGATCGAGGCGCTGCTGCCGAGCACGGGCGCCCTGAGCTTCTTCGACACCATGGCGATCACCAAGGATGCCAAGCACCCGGTCAACGCGCACAAGTTCATCGAGTTCTACCTGCGTCCCGAGAACTCGGCCTGGATGGCCAACGACATGAACTACAACACCGGCAACAAGGCGGCGATCGCGCAGGTCAAGCCCGAGATCGCCGGCAACAAGACCATCTTCGTCGAGTCGTCCTACCTGGGCAAGATGGTGCCGCCGAGCAGCTTCAGCAACGAGGCGCGCGAAGCCATGGCCAACGCCTACAACGCCTTCAAGCAGGGCAAGTGACCCGCTGGCGCTGGCCGGTGAAGCAGGGGCTGTTTGCAGACAGCCCCTTTTTTTGAGCAAGTTTGGGATTCCGAAAGACCACCATGGCAGACGTGAAAGAGGGCTATCTGGTCACCGAAGACCTGGTCAAGCGCTTCGACGAGGCGATCGCTGTCGATGAGGTCAATCTGTCGATCCGGCAGGGCGAGATCTTCGCGCTGCTGGGCAGTTCGGGCTGCGGCAAATCGACGCTGCTGCGCATGTTCGCCGGCTTCGAGAAGCCGAGCTCGGGCCGCATCCTGCTCGGCGGCCAGGATGTCGCCGGTCTGGCGCCCTACGAGCGCCCGATCAACATGATGTTCCAGAGCTACGCGCTGTTTCCCCACCTCGACATCTGGGACAACGTGGCCTTCGGTCTCAGGCGCGAGGGGCTGCCGAAGGCCGAGATCGCCCAGCGCGTCGGCGCCATGCTCGACCTCGTGCAGCTCACGCCCTACGCCAGGCGCAAGCCGCACCAGCTCTCGGGGGGGCAGCAGCAGCGCGTCGCGCTCGCGCGCAGCCTGGCCAAGCGCCCGCAGCTGCTGCTGCTCGACGAGCCGCTCGGCGCGCTCGACAAGAAGCTGCGCGAGCAGACCCAGTTCGAGCTGGTCAACATCATCGAGCAGGTCGGCGTGACCTGCGTCATGGTGACGCACGACCAGGAGGAGGCGATGACCATGGCCAGCCGCATCGCCGTCATGAGCAAGGGCCGCGTGCTGCAGGTCGGCACGCCGCAGGAGATCTACGAGTACCCGAACAGCCGCTTCGTCGCCGACTTCATCGGCAACGTCAACCTGTTCGATGGCCAGCTCACGACCGACGAGGCCGACCGCTGCGCGATCACCGGCCCGCTCGGCGAGATGCTGGTCGGCCACGGCATCAGCGGTGTGCTCGGCATGCCGGTGACGCTGGCGGTGCGCCCGGAGAAGATCAGCATCGCCAAGCAGCGCCCGGCCGGGGTGGATTGCAACCTGTTCCAGGGCCGGGTCAAGGAGATCGCCTACTTCGGCAGCTACAACACCTACATCGTCGTCGCGCAGGACGGCTCGCGGGTCAAGATCACCGAGCCCAACGGTTCGCGCCACGACCTGCTCCACATCACCTGGGAGGACATGGTCTTCTTCTGGTGGGACGACACCGACGGCGTCGCGCTGCGCGACTGAAGGAGAGCGCGATGGACCGCTTCCTCAACCGTCTCGGGCGCGAGTTCGTGATCGGCGTGCCGTTCGCCTGGCTGGCCGTCTTCTTCTTCCTGCCCTTCCTGATCCTGGTCTATATCAGCTTCGTTGACATGGGCAACGACATCCACCCGTTCAAGCCGCTGTGGGACAGCGCCAACGGGCTGCTCAACCTCAAGTACGAGAACTATGTCTCGGTCTTCCATGCCGAGGGCCGGGCGCTGTTCGACACGCTCTACCTGGAGGCCTATGGCCGCTCGATCCAGTACGCGTTCGCGACCGCGACGCTGTGCCTGGCGATCGGCTATCCGTTTGCCTACTTCATCGCGCGTTCCAGCGCGCACCTGCGCCCGGCGCTGCTGATGATGGTGATGCTGCCGTTCTGGACCAGCTTCCTGCTGCGCGTCTATGCCTGGAAGGGCATCCTGGCCGACCAGGGCGTGGTCAACCAGCTGCTGCTCGCGCTCGGGCTGCCTGAGCCGGTCCAGATGCTCTACACCAACGTCTCGATGCTGGTCGGCATGACCTATGTCTATCTGCCCTTCATGGTGCTGCCGCTCTACGCCAACCTGGTCAAGCTCGACTACAGCCTGCTGGAGGCGGCCTACGACCTCGGCGCCACGCCCTGGAAGGCGTTCTGGCTGGTGACGGTGCCGCTGTCGCGCGCGGGAATCATCGCCGGCTTCATGCTGGTCTTCATCCCGGCGGTCGGCGAGTTCGTGACGCCCTCGCTGCTCGGCGGACCCGAGAACATCATGATCGGTCGCGTGGTCTGGGACGAGATGTTCACCGCCAACAACTGGCCACGCGCCGCCGCGCTGGCGGTGGTGATGATCGCCTCGGTGGTCGTGCCGCTGGCACTGTACTACCGCCATCACGGCCGAGCGGCCGAGCATTGAGGGGGAGCCGATGAAATTCCTCGAAAAGCATTTCGGCCGCGCCTGGATGGTGCTGGTCTATGCCTTCCTGTACCTGCCGCTGCTGTTCATGATCGTGTTCTCGTTCAACAGCACGCGCCAGGATGCGCGCTTCACCGGCTTCTCGCTGCGCTGGTACGAGGCGCTGACGCGCGACACCAAGATCGTCGAGGGCTTCTTCCTCTCGCTCAAGATCGCTGCCATCACCGGCCTGCTGTCGGCCACGCTCGGCACTTTCGCGGCCTTCGTGCTGGTGCGCTACCGGCGCTTCTTCGGTCGCACGCTGTTCTCGGGCATGGTCAACGCGCCGCTGGTGATGCCCGAGGTGGTGATCGGCCTGTCGCTGCTGCTGCTGATGGTCGGGGCGCAGAACCTGCTCGGCTGGCCCGAGCGCGGCATGCTGACCATTATCTTCGGCCACACGCTGATGGGAATGGCGTATGCGATGGTCGTGGTGCAGTCGCGCCTGCTGGAGATGGACCACAGCCTCGAAGAGGCGGCGATGAACCTGGGCGCGCGTCCGCACCAGGTGTTCTTCCTGGTGACGCTGCCCAACATCTTCCAGGCCATCCTGGCGGCCTTCCTGCTGTCGTTCACGCTGTCGTTCGACGACGTGGTGATCTCGGAGTTCCTGTCCGGCCCCGGCGTCAACACGCTGCCGCAGGTGATCTTCGGCTACGCGCGCCGCGGCATCAACCCGACCATCTACGCCGCCGCGACGCTGCTGATCGCCACCGTGAGCGTCGTGATCGTGAGCTACAGTGTCTGGGTCGCGCGCCAGACGCGCCGGCGCGAGCGCGAGATCGCCGCGGCCACGCGCGCCGATCTGGCACCCAGGCGCTGAAGTGACGTCCGGGCCGACCGTTCGCATCGACAGCCCATCGAACTTGTGAGGCCAGCCATGACAGAACATATCTCCCTTGACGGCCGCGCGCTGATCGCCGGCCAGCGTGTCGCCGCCCGCGACGGCCAGACCTTCGACTGCGTCTCGCCGATCGACGGCAGCGTGATCGCGCAGGTCGCGCGCTGCGGTGCAGCCGACGTCGATGCGGCGGTGGTCGCCGCGCGCGCCGCCTTCGACAACCAGTGCTGGGCGGCCCAGCCACCGGCGCAGCGCAAGCGCGTGCTGATCAGGCTGGCCGAGCTGCTGCTGACGCACCGCGACGAGCTCGCGCTGACCGAATGCCTGGACATGGGCAAGCCGCTGCGCTTCGCGCGCAGCGTCGATGTCGCGGGCGCGGCCAACTGCATCCGCTGGTATGGCGAGGCCATCGACAAGGTCTATGACGAGATCGCGCCGACGCCGGCCGACTCGCTGGCGCTGATCACGCGCGAGCCGCTCGGCGTGGTCGGCGTCATCGTGCCCTGGAACTACCCGCTGCTGATGGCGGCGTGGAAGATCGCGCCGGCGCTGGCGGCCGGCAATTCGGTGGTGCTGAAACCGAGCGAGAAAAGCCCGCTGACCGCGCTGCGCCTGGCCGAGCTGGCGCTTGAAGCTGGCATCCCGCCGGGCGTGTTCAGCGTAGTGCCGGGCTACGGCCCCGAGGCCGGCAGTCCGCTCGCGCTGCACCTGGATGTCGATGGCATCGCCTTCACCGGCTCGACGCGCGTGGGCAAGCAGATCCATGTCATGGCCGGGCAGAGCAACCTCAAGCGCGCCTGGACCGAGCTCGGCGGCAAGTCGCCCAACATCGTGTTCGCCGACTGTCCCGATCTGGACCGCGCGGTCGAGGGCGCGGTCAACAACGTCTTCTTCAACCAGGGCGAGAGCTGCAACGCGCCCTCGCGCCTGTTCATCGAGGACTCGATCAAGGACGCCTTCCTGGAAAAAGCGCTGGCCCTGGTGCCGAAATACCAGCCGGGCGATCCGCGCGCCCCCGGCACGATGATGGGCGCGGTGGTCGATCGCGCCCAGCTCGACACCGTGCTGGGCTACATCGCTTCCGGCCAGGAGCAGGGCGCGCGCCTGCTCGCCGGCGGATCACAGGTCGAGCCGGTGGCCGGCGGCTGCTATGTGCAGCCGACCCTCTTCGATGGCGTCACGAACGACATGAAGATCGCGCGCGAGGAGATCTTCGGCCCGGTGCTCAGCGTGCTGTCGTTCAGCGATGCGGCCGACGCCGTGCGCCAGGCCAATGACAGCCTCTATGGCCTGCAGGCGGCGGTCTGGACGCGCGACCTGAACAAGGCGCATGGCGTGGCGCGCGCGCTGCGCGCCGGTACCGTGCATGTCAACCAGTACAACGACGACGACATCACCGTGCCGTTTGGCGGTTTCCGCCAGAGCGGCATCGGGCGCGACAAGTCGCTGCACGCCTTTGACAAGTACACCGAGCTCAAGACGACCTGGATCAAGCTGTCGAGCCCGTTCTGAATCCCGGATGTCACCGCCGCCGAACCGCTTCGATCCTGCCAGCGAGCTGCACCAGTGGCGCGTGCGCCGCATGCTGCTGGCCTCGAGTGCGGCCATCGTGCTGGTGTCGCTGGGCTGGGGACTGTTCTTCGCCTGGCATGGCGACTGGCTGATCGTCGCCTCCGATGTCTTGCTGTGCCTGCTCGCCCTGCACGGCGGTCGCCTCGCCCGCGCGGGCCAACTGCGCCGTGCCGCACTGGCCCTGCTGCCGGTCCTGCTGCTCGTGGTGCTCGCCCATGCGCTCTTCCTGGACCTGCCGACCGCTGCCGCACCGCGTACCAGCCACCTCTACCTGCTGCCGATGGCGATCTTCTCGATCGTCGTCTTCCGTCACGACGCGCCGCGCCTGCGCCAGGGCCTGCCCGCGCTGCTCCTGCTGCTGTTCGTGCTGCTGAGCGCGACGCCGTTCGGCATACCGGGCGCCTACGCGCTGCCCGACAGCCTGCGCGTGCCCGGCTCCTGGATCACGGCGAGCACGGCGATCGGTGCCCTGCTGATCCTGCTGCACCTGCTGCAGTCCGACCTTTCCGAAACCTCGACCCAGGAGATCGAGCTGCGCGATGGCATCACGCACGGCCAGTTCGAGCTGTTCTACCAGCCCCAGCATGACGGCGCGGGCCGGCTGATCGGCGCCGAGGCGCTGGTGCGCTGGCGCCATCCGCAGCGTGGCCTGATCGCGCCAGACGAGTTCATCCCGCTGGCCGAGCGCACCGGGCTGATCCTGCCGCTGGGCCAGCTGGTGCTGGAGCAGGCCTGCCGCCAGCTCGCGCAGTGGTCGGGTGACCCTGCGCGGGCGGGCTGGTCGCTGGCGGTCAACGTCAGCCCCTTGCAGATGCAGCAGGCCGGTTTCGTCGCCAGCGTGCTCGGCCTGGCCGAATACCACGGCGTGGCAGCGGGCCGGCTCAAGCTGGAACTGACCGAGAGCGTGCTGCTGCAGGATTTCGACCAGGTCCAGGCCAAGATGCAAGGGCTGCGCTCGGCCGGCATCGCCTTTGCGCTCGACGATTTCGGCACCGGCTATTCCTCGCTGCAGTACCTCAGGCGGCTGCCGCTCGAGCAGATCAAGATCGACAGGAGCTTCGTCGCCGAGCTCGACCGCCACGACTGTGACAGCGCCATCGTCGGCACCGTGATCACGCTCGGCCGCAGCCTGGGGCTGCAGGTGATCGCCGAGGGTGTCGAGAACGCCGCGCAGTGGCGGCGGCTGTCAGAGCTGGGTTGCCGGCTGTTCCAGGGCTACTGGTTCTCGGCTCCGCTGGAGCTGGCCGCTTTCGAGGCCTACGCCGCCGCCGGCCGCCTGCCAGCCGATTGGGCACAGCCACAGGCGGCGGAGCCGCTGGCGTTCTCTCAGGCCAGCGCGGGGTAGTCGGTGTAGCCCTTCCCGGCCGCGCCGCCGCCGTAGAAGGTGGCGCGATCCGGCTCGTTGAACGGGCCGCCGCGGCGCAGGCGCTCGGTCAGATCCGGGTTGGCGATGAAGGCCTTGCCGAAGGCGACCAGGT
>JACCEC011999342.1_pt1 | contig 29681 bp, 30 predicted proteins | sample 7450121 | NCBI WGS metagenome assembly JACCEC01 (sample SAMN15323455, study PRJNA562643) | freshwater metagenome | isolation source: river surface water | place: USA:Blue River Watershed | collected 2017-08-18 | reverse complement strand
TTTTCCTAAAAGAGGAGGCTTGCCACCTCCAAAACTTAGTCAAACATATTTGCAAAACAGTCAGTGCTTTGGCTGAAAAAAATCAAACCACGCTGATTTGCTATACATGTCCAGACATTGCAGAAAGCCTATTATTAGATAGCACGCGATTGAGTCAAGTACTCCACAATTTAATCAATAATGCAATCAAATTTAGCTCGGGCGGCAAAGTATCCGTCACAGTCAGAGTGCTTGCAAATGATTTTTTTGCGCAACTGATTCATTTTGAGATCGCCGACAATGGTCGAGGATTTCCTCAAAATCAATTGCAGCGATTACTAGAACCTTTTGAGCAATTAGATTGCCTCATGATTGAAAATGAACGCCTGAGTTCAGGATTGGGGTTAACCATCTCTGAACAATTGGTTCGCTTAATGGGAGGTCATTTAGAGATTGAATCCGCAGAAAATTTAGGCACCACAGCTCAGTTCATGCTTAGCCTCAAAAGATCAATTCGAGATCCAAAGTATCAAGAATCTTTCACCAAGACCGAACCAAAATCTCAATGGGTTGAAGAAAATAAAACAGTATTGATTGTGGATGACCATATCCCTAGCTGCATGATTACTGAATCTCAATTTAAAGAAATGGGATTTTGTGCTCATGTCAGTAACTCAGCTCATGATGCATTCAATCTAATGAAAGATGTGAACTTTGATTTATTGATCACTGATTTATGCATGCCCGAAATGAATGGTCAAGAGCTAGCAATTGCTGCCAAAAAAATATCTAAAAAAGAGATAAACATCTATGGCATCACAGCTGATGTTGACGGCCCCAAAATATTACTCAATCCAGACACGCCATTTGATTCCATCTTAATTAAACCTGCCTCCTTAAAAGATTGGCGCAGAGAGCTAAATTTAGAAAGAAATTACCTAAATACATTCAAAAACATAGACTCTGGTCAAAATGACATGATGTTGACGATTGCAAAAGAAGTTCTAAATTACCAAGAGAAAGCGTTTTCTGAATTAATGGACGTACTACACACCCAGAAATCATTTTTAAGCGAGAAAGCCTATAAAACCATGGCTCATAAACTTTCGGGAGGGGCAAAGATTTCTAATGACTCTAACTTGGCGACGCTTTGCGATCAGTTTGAAAAGAATCCACCCCATTACATGCGCCCACTTTTTGCGAACTTATGTATCGCTTTAATTCGATCAAATAGGATTCTAAGAAAAATTATCCATCCGAACTAATACGGATGTATTCATTCTTGATCTTTGGCTATATTATTTAGCCATGTCGATTTCATCATTTTCAATGTTTACGGTTGGTTTTTTATTGGTCCTAGCATCCAATACTTGGGCTTCCACAAATTTACCGCCTCATATTGAAAGTATCATCAAGAAAAGTAATATCCCCAAAGAAGCTATCTCTATTTCTGTTGATAGAGTCACAAAACAAACAGGCGCCCAGAGTTTTAATTTTCATGAGGTGATTCATTGGCAAGAAAATCAATCCATGAATCCTGCTTCAACCATGAAGCTTCTAACCAGCTTGGCTGCTATGGAAGTTCTTGGGCCTCAATATCGCTGGAAAACTGATCTATTTACCAACGGCAAGATTCAAAACGGCACCTTACAAGGAGATTTATTAATTCGGGGTAGCGGTGACCCCAAATTAATTCCCGAAGAAATTAATAAGATGCTAGCCAACCTCAAGTCCAGCGGCGTTAAAAAAATCACGGGGGATTTGATTCTAGATCGAAGCGCCTATGACTCGTCGGTTAAAGAAACCTCTTTCTCAGATGGCGAACCCTCTCGTGCCTACAACGTAGCTCCAGATGCATTGTTATTTGCATTTAATAGCTTCAGTTTTCAGTTTTTTCCAAACATCGACAATCAACTTGTCGTGATCAAACAAACACCCCGCATTGCCAATTTAAAAGTGGATAACAATCTCAGCCTGGTTGATGCACCTTGCACCAACTGGAGAGAAAATATTTCAATGGCCATTCAGATGCAAAAAAATGCTACTTGGCTAGCTAGCTTTCAAGGTGAATACCCCAGCAGTTGTGGTTCGGCTACATGGAATGTAGTTGCCAGTGATAGCGATCAATTTTTCCTGCAAAGCCTCATTGCAGCATGGGAAGACATGGGTGGCACTTGGGGTAAAAAGCCAACAATCAAAAGCGGTCAGCTGTCTGATTTATTTAGACCCGTTGTGACTCATTTTGGAGTTCCTCTTTATGAATCGGTCCGCGACATCAATAAACTCTCTAATAATGTCATGGCTAGGCAGGTTTTATTAACGATTGGTCTTGAGAAAGTTCAAGGCCCTAGCAACACGACCAATGGCACAAAAGTCGTTAAGTCATGGCTTAAAAAACATCAACTAGACATGCCTGAATTAGTCATTGAAAATGGCTCTGGACTATCTCGCATTGAACGCATTAGCTCTAAGCATTTAAATCAAGTATTACTACTAGGCCTTAATTCTTCTGCTAGCGATTATTTTGCTGAATCACTACCTATTGCGGGCGTAGATGGAACTATGAAACATCGCTTGATTGATAAATTTAGAAAATACATTCCTAAAAAGAGTGATGTGCAACAGTTAGAAAAAAATACCGAAGGATTTCCTAACGCCATTCGCAAGTATGGAGCCTACATCAAGACTGGCTCATTAATGGATGTCAGAAGTATTTCAGGATATGTGGTCAGCAAAACTGGCCAAGTGTATGCAATTACCTCAATGATCAATCATAAAAACTCAGGCTCTGGTAGAGCCATTCATGACGCTCTGATGACATGGCTATTGGACGATGGTCCAAGCTTAAATGCCAGACCCCACTGAGGCTCTTCCCAATCGATCTCTAACTGCATCCCAACTTGAATCATTGGGCAAAGACTCAAAAAGTATTAAATCTACAGACAGCTTGTCGAGCTTGCGCAATAGCGCATACAACTCTTTAGCCAGTTTAGTTGGGTTATTGGGAATCAAAAATTCTTCAACAATTTTCTGCTGAACCGCTGGATTGATTGTCTCCCCAGAGAAATGAACCCAGGCAATTTTTGAGAAATTTTTTAAATCCAACTGAAAACCTTGGCTCGACTGATTCAATCCATGGGATGGATATAAAAGCATCTTTGTTCTTGGAGCGTAATGGGCACTTAAGCTACCTGAAACTCTCGGTTGATCAGAACTGCTTTGAGCGGAACTGAGGTGTCTTTGAGAATTGATGTGTGAAAGTGCAGCATGAATCTGATCTTGAGAAATCGCACCCAAACGCAGCACAACAGCACCTTCACTGTCTAAGCGGGTTAAATCAACAATAGTTGACTCAATTCCAACTGCACATGGGCCTCCATCCAAAATCAATAAATCTGAATCCGGAAACTCATCTTTGACATGCTCTGCAGTTGTTGGCGAGATCCTTCCAAAGCGATTCGCCGATGGAGCAGCCAAGCCACCTCCAAATTCATTTAATAAGTGTTGAGCCAAAGGATGACTAGGGCACCTGATACCTACTGTTTCTTGCCCCCCGGTGACTTCGTTTAAAACATTTTTTGCTTTGGGCAAAATCATAGTCAAAGGACCTGGCCAAAATTTTTCTGCCAACACCAAAGCTTCAGGGGAGACATCTCTAGACCATTGCCCCAATACCGCTCCCCAATTTGACTCACTGCCTGAGCTTGGGTTCGGCATTGCCACATGCACAATCAAAGGATGGCCACTGGGCCGTCCTTTTGTGGCAAAAATTTTCTTAACTGCCTCAGAATTATTTGCGTCCGCCGCCAATCCATAGACAGTCTCAGTCGGTATAGCGACTAGATGACCTGCTTTTAATTGAAGAACAGCTTGGCGAATTTGATCATTCATGATCAACGTGCAATGTTGAGAACCTGAATAGATTTTTCACAAGCCATTTGAACTTCGTCAGACTGCCCCACGAAATTAATATGGCCCATCTTGCGACCTTTGCGAGGCTCAGATTTGCCATACAAATGAAGTTTTGCAGGTGTTAGTTTTAAAACTTCTTGCCAGGCAGGCTCAGATACTTGGCCATCCACAAACCATTCATCACCTAGCAGATTCAGCATGATGCTAGGCTTGACTAGTTCAGTGCTTCCTAACGGTAATCTAGCCATGGCTCGAACTTGTTGTTCAAATTGACTGGTAATACAAGCATTTTGTGTGTAATGCCCAGAGTTATGAGGACGTGGCGCAATCTCATTGGCAACAATTTCACCCCCGTCCAACACAAAAAACTCTACACATAAAACACCCACGTAATTAAGGCGCCGAATGATTTCTTTGGCAGCTCCAATAATTTTTTCTTCTTGCGTAGCACTCAAAGAAGGTGCTGGCACAGTCGTGGTGTGCAAGATGCCATTTTTATGAACATTCTGAGCCACCGGATAAGCCAGCACTTCATCATCATGACCACGTGCTACCAATGCAGAAACCTCAAATGCTAAATTCATTCTTTTTTCAAGAACACATACAACCTGCCCAAAACCATTCCAAGCTTGACTCAACTCGTGGGGATGATGCACAGTGACCTGCCCTTTACCGTCATAACCCATTCGAGCAGTCTTTAAAATTCCAGGGAAGAGGCTTTCTGGAACTTTATTTAAATCAGAAACGCTTTCAATCACACAATAAGGCGCTGGCCCAATTCCCGCCTCTTTCTGCCAAGTTTTAAGAAACTCTTTTTCAGCCACACGATTCTGAGCAATCGAAACGCCTGAACTTGTTGGTGCCACATACACGCCCAAAGCCTCTAAATCATCTAAAGTTTTGGCTGGAACGTTTTCAAACTCAGTACTGACTGATTGGCAAATGGCGGCCATTTTTTTTAAAGCCACTAAATCATCGTAATTTGCCTGAATATGTTGATCGGCCACTTGCCCTGTTGGACTGTTGGGATCAGGGTCTAATACACAAACTTTGAAACCCATGGCCTGAGCTGCATGCGTGAACATACGACCCAATTGCCCTCCTCCAAGAATGCCTAAATAAGACCCAGGCAAAACAGGCTTTAATAACTTAGACATTGATTAGGAGTGCCCCGGTAAATTCATGGCACGTGCTTTTTCTGTTTGTGCTGATCTAAACGCTTCTAATTTTTTAGCCAAACTTGGGTCATTCACCGCCAAGTTTGCGATGGCGTGCAATGCAGCGTTAGCAGCACCGGCTTCACCAATGGCAAATGTTGCCACTGGAATACCTTTAGGCATTTGCACGATGGAAAGCAATGAATCTTCACCACGTAAATATTTAGAGGCGACTGGAACTCCAAAAATTGGGACAATTGTTTTTGATGCCAACATCCCAGGTAAATGAGCAGCGCCACCAGCACCAGCGATAATCGCCTTAATACCCCGTTCAAGGGCCGTTTGAGCATAGGCAAACATATCATCTGGCATGCGATGAGCAGACACTACTTTTGCTTCATAAGCCACACCAAACTCTTCTAGAATTTGAGCTGCATTTTGCATGGTCTCCCAATCAGAGTTTGACCCCATAAGAATTCCGATGACTGGCTTTTGGCTCATAAGTTTTCCTTTAAGTGTTCAATGCAACATTAAGAAGTCAGTGTTTCAAGCGCTTCACGATACTTAGCGGCTGTTTTTTCAATCACATCTTGTGGCAACTGTGGTGCAGGCGCTTTCTTATTCCAAGCCTGGCCATTCAAACGGAATGACTCCAACCAATCACGTACAAATTGTTTATCAAATGAAGGTGGGTTAGAACCCACTTGATAAGAATTTGCTGGCCAAAAACGTGATGAGTCAGCTGTTAATACCTCATCCATCAATACCAATTGATTATTTTCATCTAAGCCAAATTCAAATTTGGTATCCGCAATGATGATGCCTTTACTCGCCGCAAAAACAGAAGCCTCGTTATACAAACGAATACTGACTTGCTTAATTTGATTAGCCAAATCTACGCCAATTCTTTTTTCTACTTCAGCAAAAGAAATGTTCTCGTCGTGCTCGCCCACATCTGCTTTGGCTGCCGGAGTGAAAATTGGCTCAGGCAATTTCTGTGCATTTTTCATGCCCACAGGTAATTGAATGCCACAAATGGCGCCCGTTTCTTGATAGTCTTTCCAACCGCTGCCAGACAAATAACCACGAACCACTGCTTCAACCATAATTGGCTTAAGTCGCTTGGTCACAATGGCTCGACCTTGAACTTGGTTCACCTCATTGGCTGCCACCACAGTTGCTGGATCAATACCTGTCAAATGATTGGGAATGACATGACTTAATTTTTCAAACCAAAAATTAGCCATTTGATTGAGCACAATTCCCTTTCCAGGAATAGGCTCACCCATCACCACATCAAAAGCTGATAAACGGTCTGTTGTCACCATTAACAAGCGATCGTCACCAATTGCATAGATGTCACGTACCTTACCCTTTGAGATCAGCGGTAAAGATTGAATAGATGATTCGTAAAGAGCTTGCATGGATACCTTATTTCACTAATTGAGCTAATTGACCACTCTTGTAACGCTCAGCCATTTTGTCTAAAGGAATTGATTTGATTTTGCCAGCCTGGCCTTCACAACCAAAAGCCACATATCGAGCTTTACAAATTTCTTTAGCAGCCTCACGCGCAGGTTTTAAATAATCACGCGGATCAAACTTTCCTGGATTTTCAAATAAATAACGACGAATAGCAGCCGTCATGGCTAAGCGAATATCTGTGTCGATATTAATTTTACGAACGCCGTGTTTAATGCCCTGCTGAATTTCCTCTACAGGTACACCATAAGTTTCTTTCATATCACCACCAAACTCACGAATGATGGCCAATAACTCTTGAGGAACACTCGATGATCCATGCATCACTAAATGCGTATTAGGAATACGTTGGTTAATTTCTTTGATGCGATCAATCGCCAAAATATCACCAGTCGGCTTTTTGGTGAACTTATACGCACCATGGCTAGTGCCAATTGCGATGGCCAATGCATCGCACTGAGTTTTCTTCACAAAGTCAGCAGCTTGCTCGACATCAGTCAACAACTGCTCGCGAGTCATTGTGCCTTCGGCGCCGTGACCATCCTCTTTATCACCCATCATGGTTTCCAAAGAACCCAAGACGCCCAATTCAGCTTCAACCGTGACTCCAATTGAGTGAGCAAACTTCACCACCTCTTGAGACACAGATACGTTGTACTCATAAGAAGCCACTGACTTGCCATCATCCATGAGTGACCCGTCCATCATGACAGATGTAAAACCTGAGCGAATTGCAGCCATACAAACGGCAGGGCTTTGACCATGATCTTGATGCATCACAACAGGAATATGCGGATAAGCCTCAACAGCCGCATCGATTAAATGGCGCAAGAAAGCTTCTCCAGCGTACTTGCGAGCACCAGCAGATGCTTGCATGATGACAGGCGCATTCACTTCATCAGCGGCCGCCATGATGGCTTGAACTTGTTCAAGATTATTCACATTAAAAGCTGGCAGACCGTAAGAGTTTTCAGCAGCGTGGTCCAGTAGTTGGCGCATCGATACAAGTGCCATGGTTTCTTCCTTAAATTAAAATTTATTTCACATTCACAATTTTTAATGTATTTGTACCGCCCACTTGACCCATTGGCTCACCGACGGTTAATACAATGGTGTCACCAGAGGCGACAACGCCCAACTTCTTAATTCTGGCTTCAGCTTGTTCAAGCGCCGTGTCACGATCGTTACTGGTATCTAGATGCAATGGATGCACATTTCTATACAAGGCCATTGATCTTTGACTAGTCACTTTGGTTGTTAAGGCAAAAATGGGAACCTGAATTTTGTGTCGACTCATCCAAAGAGCTGTAGAGCCGGAGTCTGTGAGCGCAGCAATTGCTTTTACACCCAGATGGTAAGCAGTGAATAAAGCACCAAAAGCGATGGATTGGTCAATGCGCGTGAATTTCTGATCAAAGAAATCTGCATCCAAATGATGCACCTCTGTTTTTTCTGCCTCAAGGCAAATAGCCGCCATTTGCATCACTGTTTCCACTGGGTACTGGCCTGAGGCAGTCTCAGCTGACAACATCACAGCATCTGTGCCATCTAGTACCGCATTGGCCACATCGCTCACCTCAGCTCTTGTAGGCACTGGGTTCACAATCATGGACTCCATCATCTGAGTTGCTGTGATCACTACTTTATTCGCTTCTCTTGCCAAACGAATCATTTTCTTTTGCAAAGCTGGCACTGTGGCATTACCAACCTCAACAGCCAAATCACCACGCGCCACCATGATGCCGTCACTCACCTCTAAGATGCCTTCTAAAACACCTGGAAGCACAGCCTCTGCTCGCTCAATTTTGGCAATCAGTTTTGTTTTGTGACCAAACTCTTTACTCGCAGCATCGGCAAGACCACGAGCAATTTTCATATCCTCTGCGTTTTTTGGAAAACTAATCGCAATGTAATCTGCGCCTAACGCCACTGCAGTTTTTAAATCTTCTTTATCTTTATCGGTTAATGCTGGCGCAGTTAAACCACCACCTGCACGATTGATGCCTTTGTTATTGGAAAGCTCACCACCCAATTCAACGATTGTATGGATGCAAGCTCCCTGAACATCCTCAACACGAATGACCAATAAACCATCGTTGAGTAATAGCTTGTCGCCTACCTTAACGTCATTGGGAAGATTCTTGTAATCTAACCCTACTTTAGTTTGATCGCCCAAAGTACAGTTAGCGTCAAGCGTGAAACGTTCACCCGCTTTTAAAATAATTTTGTTATTTTCAAACTTGCCCACTCGAATTTTGGGCCCTTGCAAATCAGCCATGATGGCTACTTCACGACCGACAGACTTAGAAACATCTCTCACGGATTGAGCGCGCGCTTGATGATCAGCTGCCGTGCCATGAGAAAAGTTCAAACGCACCACATCCACTCCGGCCTCGATTAGCTTCTTGAGCACCTCAGTACTACTTGATGCTGGGCCTAGAGTTGCAACAATTTTGGTAGCGCGCATTATTTTTCCGCTCTTTCAGTCAAGATAGCAAAGGCTGGCAAAGTTTTACCCTCTAAGAACTCTAAGAATGCCCCACCACCAGTAGAGATGTAATCAACTTGTTTTTCAATACCGTACTTAGCAATCGCTGCTAGGGTGTCACCGCCCCCAGCAATTGAGAATGCTGGTGAGTGCGCAATGGCAGCAGCCAACATTTTGGTGCCACCACCAAATTGGTCAATTTCAAAGACTCCAATCGGGCCATTCCACACAATTGTGCCAGCATGGGCAATGATGCTGGTTAACTCGGCCGAAGTTTTAGGACCCACATCCAAAATCATGTCATCTGGCTGAACATCGGCGGAAGACACGCGATTGGCACGCGCCAATGGTGATAACTCATTGGCAACCACGACATCCACCGGAATGGGAACACTGGCCCCTCGCTTGGCCATCAAATCAATGATGGCTTTGGCCTCACCCACCAAATCAGGCTCTGCCAAGGATCGGCCAATCGGCAAACCTGAGGCCAACATAAAAGTATTGGCAATTCCGCCACCCACAATCAACTGATCAACTTTTTCAGCCAAAGATTTAAGGATGGTCAATTTTGTAGAAACTTTTGAACCCGCAACAATCGCCACCAATGGACGCTTGGGATCAGTCAAGGCCTTACCGAGTGCATCTAGTTCTGCAGCCATCAAAGGACCTGCACAGGCCACAGGTGCATATTTAGCCATGCCATGTGTGGTTGCTTCAGCGCGATGAGCAGTACCAAACGCATCGTTGACATAGACGTCACAAAGTTTGGCCATTTTTTGCGCCAACTCATCGTTATTCTTCTTTTCGCCTTTGTTCAAACGGCAATTTTCCAAAAGCACCAAGTCGCCAGGACTTAATTCAAAACCGCCATCAATCCAATGACTCACTAAGGGTACTTTGCGCTCCATCAATTCAGCGATTCGGTCTGCCACAGGTGCCAAGGTATCTTCAGGCTTGAATTCCCCCTCAGTGGGGCGACCTAAATGAGAGGTCACCATCACAGCAGCTCCCGCATCTAAAGCCAATTTAATCGCAGGGATTGAAGCTCTGATTCGGGTGTCTTCGGTAATTTCACCCACATCATTTTGCGGCACATTTAAATCTGCTCGAATAAAGACTCTTTTACCCTTTAATTGACCTTTTGCAGCAAGGTCTGAAAGACGATTGAACTGAAGTTTCGATGTGCCTGGCATGATGACTTTTCAACAAATGACAAGAAAATGAGATTTTACCTTTTTACAGCCCCATTGGACGGTTTTTTAGCCAGCAATCAATCCCACTAAGGCAAATGCCAACATTCCTAAAATAATGGTGAAAAACATGCTTTTAGTCATTAAAAAAGCTAAAAATGAAACTACCCCTCCCCAAAGTTGAGGGGCCATCAAAATAGAGTCTGATGAGCTTTGGTGGATAAATATTTCTGGGGCAATAATCGCTACCAAAGCAGCTGCGGGTGCGTACCTTAGGGCATTCTGAACGGTCTCAGATAATTCCATTCGACTGCCCATGAATAAGAAAAAGCTTCGAGTGATGAATGTCACGACCATCAACCCAAAAATCACAATCCAGCTATCCACTGAATTCATGAAAGCCTCCTCTTTGTCTTGATAAGACGATCAGAGGCAATGCCAACCACAATGGCAACCACCACAGCGCACACAATGCTCAATTTATAGGGCAAATCATTGGCCAAAAGCGCGACGATTAAAGCCGATAGGGCAGCTAAACGCGTGGCAAAGCCGTCTAACATTGGCAACAAAATAGCAATGAGTGCCAAAGTTCCTGCAAATCCCAATCCCCATGAATCAGGAACCACGCCGGCCACAAAAATTCCCACCAATGAACCTATTTGCCAAATAGTCCAATTAGTCAAAGCCATGCCCAAGAAAAAAGGCAAATGAGATGGATCGGCTCGGTATTGCGGATAGCGAGACATTAAAAGTGCAAAGGTCAGGTCGCCATTCATGTAACCCAAAAATGACCGCTTCCACAGCGTTCTATCCTTAAAGAAAGGTTGCAGTCCCGCGCTAAAAATCACAAACCTTAAATTCACTACAGCGGCTGTTAAAAAAATGGTCCAAAAGGGAAAATCTCCTGCCATCAAAGGCAAAGCTGCCAATTGAGCAGACCCTGCATACACCAATATAGACATGCCGATGGCTTGCCAAGTCGTCAAACTCGACTCAGCCATGGCCATTCCAGTCACCAGAGCCCATGTGAAGATTGCAAACCCAGCTTTTGACATGGTCTGACTCCCCTCAAGTAGGTATTTTTTATTCTTAGATAACCAGGTCATGAGATGGCCAATTGTTTTTTCATGTCTTTGATTATAGGTAGCACCGGATTCTTCGTCATAGCCATCTCTGCAGGGCTGTTTTACAATAGCACTTCAACCATTTTTCTCAGAATTTAGGAATACAAACCATGTCAATGGCAAATCGTGATGGCTTTATCTGGATGGACGGCAAATTAATCCCTTGGAGAGATGCCAATATCCATGTGTTAACTCATACGCTTCACTACGGCATGGGTGTTTTTGAAGGTATTCGTGCTTACAAAACAGATGCGGGTCCAGCGATTTTCCGTCTAAAAGAACATACTCGTCGCTTGTTTAATTCCGCCAAGATCTTCCAAATGAAGATGAATTACACCGAAGAGCAAATTGCTCAAGCAACGATAGATGTGGTGAAAGAAAATAAATTGGCCTCATGCTATATCCGCCCTATCGTGTGGATTGGCTCTGAGAAGTTAGGTATTTCTGCCAGAAGTAACTCCACTCATTTGGCCATCGCTGCATGGGAATGGGGTGCTTACCTAGGTGAAGACGGTTTGAATAAAGGTATTCGCGTTAAAACCTCATCATTCACAAGACATCACGTGAACGTTTCTCTTGTCAGAGCAAAAGCTTCTGGCTATTACATCAACTCTATTCTTGCCAACCAAGAGGTGACAGCGCACGGTTACGATGAAGCGCTTTTACTAGACACAGATGGCTATGTGTCTGAGGGTTCTGGTGAAAACGTTTTTATTGTCAAAAATGGCATTGTCTATACACCTGACCTGGCATCATGCTTAGACGGTATTACCCGTGATGCAATTTTTACAATTGCAAAAGATTTGGGCATTGAAGTAAAAGAAAAACGCATTACACGCGATGAAATGTATTGCTGTGATGAAGCATTCTTCACCGGCACAGCCGCAGAAGTGACCCCAATACGCGAACTTGACGATCGCATGATCGGCGATGGCAAACGTGGTCCAATTACAACTAAGATTCAACAAGTATTCTTTGATGCTGTTGCCGGTAAGAGCGACAAGTATCGCGACTGGTTAACTGTAGTTTGAGGATAAGATGAATCAAAAGAGTATTGTTCAAGTAGACGGCACCAAAGATCTACCTTTGCACTGCCCTAATGGTAATTCTCCTGCGTGGAGCATGCATCCTCGCGTTTTTTTGGATGTGCTTCACACAGGTCATGCCAAGTGCCCATACTGTGGCACTGAGTACGAGCTAAAACCTGGCACTAAGCCGCACGGTCATTGATATGAATCGCATCCTCATCATCGCCCCCAATTGGATTGGCGACGCGGTGATGACCGAGCCTCTCATCACAGAGCTCAAACACCAATTTCCAAATAGTTTGATTGATGTATTAGCCACCCCTTGGGTGGCATCCATCATGCGCGCAATTCCAGCCGTGCATGAAATCATCACGGCTGATTTTCAACACGGCGCCTTGCAATGGTCAGAAAGAAAATCATTGGCCAAGCTACTGGCTACAAAAAACTATGAGCGAGCCTACGTATTACCCAATAGTTTTAAATCGGCGATCATTCCATGGCTAGCTCAGATACCGAATCGCATCGGCTATCAAGGAGAAATGCGCTGGGGTCTCATTAATCAAGCATTGAAAAATCCATCACGCTCTCATAGACCTCCTATGTCGAGTCATTACTTTGCCTTGTCGGGTAAAAATTCATCTGAAGTACCACAACCTCATTTATCTCTGTCTGAGTCTGAACTTGAGAAGAGCCGAGTACATCTTCAACAAATACAACTCCATGACGCATTGTTTGTCATATGCCCAGGGGCAGAATATGGCCCAGCCAAACAATGGCCTACTGAGCATTTCAGTGATTTAGCCAAACAATTGATTAAACAGCATCCAAACGCCCTGGTGATTATTCTTGGTAGCAAAAAAGAATCTCCTATCGGGGATGCCATTGTGAATGCAAGCAGTCATTCAAATCGGGTTGTGAACTGGTGTGGGCAAACAAGTCTTGATCAAGCCATGGCAGTCATCGCCAATGCCCGCTCAGTCATTAGCAATGACTCAGGACTGATGCACATAGCCGCTGCGTTTAGACGCCCACAAGTGGCCATCTTTGGGTCTAGCGACCCAAGACATACGCCTCCACTATCCAATCAAGCCAAAATTCATTGGTTACATTTAGAGTGCAGTCCGTGTTTTAAAAGAACTTGCCCCTTGGGACATTTAAAATGTTTAGTAGACATTACCAGCCAAGACGTCCTAAACTCTGTGAATAGCTTAAATACCGAACCGTCTGTTAATTAACTCACTCAAAAAATACCATGCCACGTCAAGCCAGACTATTTCAAATGCCCGAGGAAGTCATTGACGCCTGGAGAGAATCATTGCATCGCAATGATTTAGATGGTTCGATTGATTTATGGATGGATGAAGACTCAATAACGTGCATCCTCCCGGGCGGCAGAAGACTCACGGGTCATGCTGAATTACGCGAAGGTCTTAAAAAGATTTTAGAAGATCATTTCTTATGGCTAGACCCCATTCAGGTGATTGGTCATACAGGTATTGGCATTTCTTTTTTTGATTCGACTGAAGCTGTGAGATTAGAACCTGAGCAAGTAGAACCAGAATTTTTCTTGAACTTTACCTACATTTTGGTTCAAGGACCTATGGGCTGGAGAATTGCTCACATCCACGCAAGCCCTGCACAAGAGGAACATATTCAACTACCGAGTACGATTCACGGCTTTCATTAATCCCAAAAAGAAAAAATTATCTTTTTTCTTTTTGAAGTAGTTCTTGTCGGTACATCTCTTGAATCTGTCTTGCACGAGCCTCAATCTCAGATGCTTGATAAAAATCTGCGTCGCCTGCCGTCTTAGCTAAACGCATTTGCTCAATTGCGGCAATCCAGGCACCATCAGCCACATACTTTTCAGCCAAGGTGGCATGCTGCAAGGCTCTTTTGCCTGACTGCGCATAAGCTTTAGACAACAAATCCCACCAAATTGGATTTTCTGGTTGGCTCCTAGATTGTGCCTTTAACCAAGCAATGGCTTGGTCATATTGACGAGTTTTTAATTGGCCTTCAATCATCAATAAATTGAACGCCCTAGAATTAGGATGTGTGGCTCTTACTTGAGACAAGTGCTTTAAGCCTTGTTCATGCTGCGACTTGGCGTACAAAATATCAATCGCAGTTGCCTCAATTGATAAGCTCGAGCGCTGAATGGGTGAACCTTGAGAGCTTAAGGTTTGAAGTAACACCCTACTTTTTTGCAAATAATTTTCGGCATCCACAATGCGCTGCTGCTTTAAACTCAACAACGCCAAACCATAATTTCCTTCTAACTGTTTAGCTGGTTCAGATTTTCTGGCCAAGCTTTCATAAAACTGCTTTAGCTCAGGATAGTTACTAGAGCTTGTTGTTTGAATCAAGCGTGCACGCGCTTTCAGTAAATAAAACTCTGTTGACGAACTCACTTTGGGTTTAGCCAACCCACGAACACGATCTTGCATGTCAGCAATACGATCAGTCGTTAGAGGGTGAGTTCTGACATAACCAGGTACACCACTTTCCATGATGCTGTTAGCGCGCTGCATTCTTTGAAAGAAGTCTGGCATACCTTGCACATCAAAACCACCCGCTTGAAGAATCTGAAATCCAATACGATCAGCTTCACGTTCCGCATCTCTGGAGTAGGACAATTGGTTTTGAATCGCCAAAGCCTGGCCACCCACTGCTAAACCTTGAGCCGCATTGGGGTTTCGACTAGCAGCAACTGCAGCCAAAACAATGGATGCCAAAGCAATCATTGAATTGGTTCCTTGCTGACCAAACATCCTAGCAATGTGTTTTTGTGTCACATGACCAATCTCATGACCCAACACGGAGGCCAACTCAGATTCTGTTTCAGCTGAAACAATTAATCCTGTGTGAACTCCAATAAAACCACCTGGCAAAGCAAACGCATTGATACTTTTATCTCTAACACCAAATAATTCAAAGTTAACAGCAAAACTTCCTCGACCTTCTAAACCAGGAACACCTTGTTTTCTGGCAGCATCCACCAACTGTTGGCCTGTGACATTTAGATAATCATAAAAAACAGGATCCTTGGAGTAATCAGGGTCTCTCCGAATTTCGCGCATGATGCGCTCACCCAACTGACGTTCATCCACGGGCGCTAAATCAGAACTCGATGAATCCCCTAAATCGGGTAATACCAATTGAGGTTGTTGGGCACGCTTACTAGGTGGAGCAAACTCTGATTGCGCTTTAGGAGTTTGCATGGTTCGATTGATATTGTCTTGAGCCAATTGATTGTTGGCTTGGGCAAACAAACAAGCAGGGTAAAAAATCAAAGCGACTGAACTGGACAGTGCTTTTTTAGCGAATTGAGTGATTTTCAGATTCATACCCCTAATTATGGTACAAATAACGCATGAACAAACTGACTCATTTTGATGAAACCGGCCAAGCCCACATGGTTGATGTGGGCCAAAAGGCTAACACTCACCGCATCGCTACCGCTACCGGTAGCATTCAAATGCAAAAAAGCACCTTTGATATGGTCATGTCAGGCACGCATAAAAAAGGGGATGTGATTGGTATCGCCCGTATTGCGGCCATTCAAGCCACCAAAAAGAGTCCTGATTTAATTCCTTTATGTCACCCCATTGCATTGACTAGGGTCGCTGTTGAATTCACCTCTGATGAATCTCAATCTACAATTCATTGCACAGTCACGACCGAGAACATTGGTCAAACCGGTGTTGAAATCGAAGCCTTAACGGGTGTTCAAATTGGTTTACTTACCATCTACGACATGTGCAAAGCAGTAGACCGCGGCATGGTCATCAAAGAAGTGAAGCTACTTGAGAAAAGTGGTGGCAAGTCTGGTACTTGGAAAGCAAAGTAATAACACCGCGAGGTCTTTTCTTAAAAAGGCGAAGTAATCTTCACCTTTTTAATTCATTCCTTATTTGCAATCACTAGGTTGTAGTTTTGCAGGCAAAGTTGTTGCAGGTGACTTGCATGACCAAATACCTGCCCATGGTTGCTCACCCTTCACACTCAAATCCAAAGCTGTGACAGCATCACTGCCAGCATTGTTGACTGGCACAATGCTCAAAGTGTTAGCACCCTCAGGCGCTACGCTTGATTGATAAGCGATCAAAATAGCACCTGATTTTTCAATCTTGATTTCTTTGACACTATTTGTTGTCGTACTCTTAAAAGTCTCTTCAGTTGCTGCCTGCATATCAGCAGCACCCTTACTTGAATAGACCTCAGTGACCGCCAGTTTGGCACCTGCAGCCAAACTCAAACCTTCAGTGATGCGAGTTTTAGCAATGTAATCTTGATACTTAGGTACAGCAATGGCCGCCAAAATACCAATAATGGCAATCACTACCATCAACTCAATTAAGGTAAATCCATTTTTTTGTTTCACTGCAATTATTTCTTTATTGTTCATACATTCAATCCTTTGTTAATGGGATCATCATCGTCTCAAATGATACCCATCAACAAAGACTACATCTCTGTCAGAAAGATCTGATTTTGAGTTACATCAAAAGATTAGAAAAAATTATGCTTCCTTCTTCTTTTTCTTTCTCTTCATAATCTCACCATAGACCATCACGCCTAAAGCACAGACTACCCCTGAAATCGTTGCGTAATTTTCAATTCCTGATCCAAATTGTTTGATCAAGCCCGGATCAGAGAAAATCATTCCGCCAGCAATCCACCCCAATAGACCGGCGCCTAAAGTCACGATCCATGGGAAGCGATCAATTAAATAGAGAACGATCTGGCTACCACCCACAATCAATGGAATTGAAACCAATAAACCAAACACAATATAGCCAAATTGATGATGCGCCGCATCGACTTGACCTGCCGCCCCTGCAATTGCAATGACGTTATCCACACTCATAGCAATGTCAGCCACGATGATGGTTTTAACAGCCGCCCATAATTTATCGGAGGCCTCCAACTCGTGCCCATCCTCGTCCTCAGACTGAACCATGAGTTTGTAACCAATCCATAAAAGCAAGATGCCGCCTGTGAATTTAAGGAAAGGAATTTGCAATAAAGTAACAGCGAATGCGACCAACGCCACACGCAAAATAATCGCACCGGCAGTACCCCACATGATGCCTTTACGTCGTTGGTTAGGGTGCAAGTTGCGACATGCCAAAGCAATCACAACGGCATTGTCACCGCCCAACAAAATGTCAATCATGATGATTTGAGCAATAACAGCCCAATCAATGGTGGCTAGGAATTCCATGTCGTCCTCTTTTTTAAGTTTTATGGTTTGTTCTATGAAGCAAAAACGGGAGCCAGGCTCCCGTCTTTGATGCCATTCATGACAATATTACAACAATGCTTTGAGTAATTTGCCCATTTCTGATGGATTACGTGTCACTGTAAAGCCACACTCTTCCATAATGGCCAATTTCGCATCAGCCGTATCAGCACCACCTGAAATCAAGGCACCTGCGTGACCCATGCGTTTACCTGCTGGAGCTGTTACGCCAGCAATGAAACCAACCACTGGTTTTTTCATATTTGCTTTACACCAACGAGCGGCTTCAGCTTCATCTGGACCACCGATTTCACCAATCATAATGACTGCATCAGTATCTGGATCGTCATTGAATGCTTTCATCACGTCAATGTGCTTTAGACCATTGATTGGGTCACCACCAATACCAACCGCTGAAGACTGGCCAAGACCGATTTCAGTCAATTGAGCAACCGCTTCATAAGTCAAAGTACCAGAACGACTGACCACGCCAATGCGTCCTTTACGGTGAATATGACCTGGCATGATGCCAATCTTGATTTCGTCTGGCGTAATCAACCCTGGGCAGTTAGGGCCAAGTAACAAAGTTTTCTTGCCACCTTTGGCTTCTTTAGCAGCCATTTTGTTACGAACTTCTAACATGTCACGAACTGGAATGCCTTCAGTGATACAGATTGCTAAATCTAGGTCTGCCTCGACTGCTTCCCAAATTGCGGCTGCAGCACCTGCAGGTGGCACATAGATCACAGAAACTGTGGCACCTGTTTCTGCAGCAGCTTCTTTCACTGATGCATAAATAGGAATATCAAAAATTTTCTCGCCAGCTTTTTTAGGGTTCACGCCAGCAACAAAGCACTCTTTGCCGTTTGCGTATTCTTGACACTTTTCAGTGTGGAACTGACCTGTTTTACCAGTGATACCTTGAGTAATAACTCGTGTGTTTTTATTAATAAGAATAGACATTTAGATTCCTTTCGTGGCCGGGGGCTTATTTAACCGCTGCAACAGCTTTAGTTGCTGCTTCAGCCATCGTGTCTGCACTAATAATTGGCAGGCCAGATTCAGCCAACATTTTCTTACCAAGCTCTTCGTTGGTACCCTTCATACGCACCACCAAAGGCACGCTCAAGTTCACCGCTTTACAAGCCGTGATCACACCATCAGCAATCACATCACACTTCATGATGCCACCGAAGATGTTGACCAAAATCGCTTTAACGTCTTTGTTTTTCAACATGATCTTGAATGCTTCAGTCACTTTTTCGGCTGTCGCACCACCACCTACGTCTAAGAAGTTTGCTGGCTCACCACCAAACAGCTTAATGGTATCCATGGTTGCCATCGCCAAACCTGCACCGTTCACTAAACAACCAATGTTGCCATCTAGAGAGATATAAGCCAAGTCGAATTTAGAAGCCTCTACTTCAGCTGGATCTTCCTCATCTAAATCGCGGTAAGCCACGATTTCTGGATGACGGAACAACGCATTAGAGTCAAAGTTAAACTTAGCATCCAAGGCTTTGATATTGCCGTTGCCTTCAAGAATCAATGGGTTAATTTCAACCAAAGAAGCATCTGTATCCATATACACTTTGTATAGGTTTTGAAGAACTTGTTTGGCTTGTGCCTGTGATGCTTCTGGCACACCAATACCTTGAGCCAACTTGGTTGCATCCGCATCTGTCAAACCAACGAGCGGGTTTACAAATGCTTTGATAATTTTTTCTGGAGTTTTTGCGGCTACTTCTTCAATATCCATACCGCCTTCACTTGAAGCCATCACCACGACTGATTGAGTTGCACGGTCAGTCAAAATACCCACGTAATATTCTTTTTTAATATCAGCACCGTCTTCAACGAGCAAACGACGGACTTTTTGTCCCTCAGGACCGGTTTGGTGAGTCTTTAACTGCATGCCCATGATTTGGCTTGCATAGGTTTTGACTTCATCAAGACTCTTGGCAACCTTAACGCCACCACCCTTACCACGACCACCTGCATGAATTTGCGCTTTAACAACCCACACTGGGCCGCCTAATTTTTTTGCAGCTTCTACTGCTTCATCGACGCTTAAAGCCGAAATACCATTAGGTACTGGTACATTGAATTGACGCAAGATTTCCTTGCCTTGGTACTCGTGGATCTTCATTAAGGCTCCCTATTGAATAGTCTGAAAATACTAATATTTTTAGCTTACTTAACTCTGTCTATTTAGCTTTTTTACTAACTAATCTTTCTATTATCGCTTTTTCGAGAATTAAGACTCTTTTTTTGGCATTTCTATAGGTTTTATAGGTGCCCCAAACCAGGCTGGATGGTACTGTTTAACGGTTTCTCCATCGGTTCTGAGGATTTGGCAACGATTGAGTTGAAATGGCATTTTTCCGGTTCCTTGGTCAGTCACCTTGAAAACTTCCCCTGCAAATGCCTGAATCGCAGCAGTTGGGATTACTGTGCACAGCTCTGTCATGTGTGAACAACCTAAAACACCCCCCAGGCGCTCTTTGACCCCAGCCCTAAATCCATCGGCCAAATTGAGGCCAATGAGCTTTTTGTAATCTGGCTCAATTTTTTGACAGTTTTGGTTATACGGTGCCGCTTTCGTCTGCGCGCTGGCATCCACAATATTGAGCTGTATATCAATCGTGACAGTCAAAACCATGTGATGAATCGGCTCGCCCTTAGCTTTGATGCCCGATGCCAAATGAAAATCTTTTTCTTTTAAATCAATCAGCGTTGCCTCAACATCCCATAAACCGTCATCGCGACGATAAGCCTGTGTTTTTATATCTCTAGTGTGAATGAGGGTTCTGGAAGAGGCTAAAGTCATGCTTCTAGTCTACACCAAGCCAATTATTCTGGCTGATCATCATTAGGGCTGTATCGCCCAGTCACAATTCGGCTGACAATCTCCAATGGAAATCCTTTTGAAACCAAATAACGCATCTGCTTGCTACGCTCTTTGGGATCCTTGGTGACCCCTTCTGTGAATTTTCTTTGCCATAAATCCCAGGCGCGATTGGCATCAGAATGTTTGAGGTTTTCTCTTAATTCCGACAAAGAGGGGCCGTTGATGCCTTGCTGTTTTAATTCTTCGACGATTTTTAAACTGCCATAACGTTCAGACTTTCGTCGCACCAATCCTTCGGCATATCGCTGATCTGAAAGCCAAGATTGATGGACCAATTTTTCAATCAACTCGTCTAATTCATTTTCCGATTCTGCATATGGCAAGAGCTTCTTGCGAAGCTCTTGGCGACTGTGCTCTCTTCTGGACAAATATCGAAGAGCTCGCCCCATCAAACTAGGGGCTTGCTGTTTAGGCATCCGCTTCTTCTTTAGGAGAAATGACTGAACCCATATTAACGCCGAGTTTTTCACGAATCTTCGCTTCAATCTCTTTAGCGATTTCAGGATTTTCTTTTAAGAATTCGCGCGCATTGTCCTTGCCCTGACCTACACGCTCGCCGTTATAGCTATACCAAGCACCTGATTTTTCAACGATGTCGCACTCAACGCCCAAGTCAATCACTTCACCCTGTCTTGAGATACCCTCGCCGTACATGATGTCAAAGATAGCCTCCCTAAACGGAGGTGAAACTTTATTTTTCACCACTTTGACTCGAGTTTCATTTCCGACAATTTCATCGCCCTTTTTAATGCTGCCAATACGGCGAATATCTAAGCGCATCGATGCATAAAATTTCAGAGCGTTACCACCCGTGGTTGTCTCTGGAGAGCCAAACATCACACCAATCTTCATACGAATTTGGTTAATGAAAATCACCATTGAATTCGTGCGCTTGATGGTGCCTGTTAATTTACGCAAGGCTTGGCTCATTAATCGTGCTTGTAAACCTGGCAATGAATCACCCATATCACCTTCGATTTCAGCACGAGGAACCAATGCAGCCACTGAGTCAATCACAATCAAATCAATTGATCCGGAGCGCACCAAAGCATCCGCGATTTCTAGAGCTTGTTCACCGGTATCTGGTTGAGAAATGAGTAAATTATTGACATCCACACCTAATTTCGCGGCATATTGCACATCCAGAGCGTGTTCAGCATCAATAAATGCACAGGTACCACCCAGTTTTTGCATTTCTGCAACGGCGTGCAAGGTCAATGTTGTTTTACCGGATGACTCTGGTCCATAAATCTCAATCACACGACCACGAGCCAAGCCGCCCACCCCTAGGGCAATATCAAGACCCAAAGAGCCCGTTGATACCACTTGGATATCTTGGCCAATATCACTGTCTCCAAGACGCATGATGGAGCCCTTACCAAACTGCTTTTCAATCTGTGCCAAGGCTGCATTCAGAGCTTTTTGCTTATCTGAGCTCATTCCATCAATGTCCGCAGGGCCAGATCCAGATTTCTTTTTATGGTCTTCCATAGTCGTCCTTATTTAAAATTAGGTGTATTTTTGTCATATTCTTTGTTTTACAGTAATTACTGTATATAAAAACAGTACTCTGTGCAAGCCATTTTTTTATTAATGGCTAGAATATGCATTAGAAACCAAATTTTTGCTGCTTAAACTCAGCAATTGCTTATAAAAACGTAAGAATTTTGCTGATAGGGTTGTATGAGAATACTGATTGCTGAAGATGACAGTGTTTTGGCTGATGGATTAACTAGATCCCTCAGGCAGTCTGGCTATGCAGTGGACCATGTCAAAGATGGTCAATCTGCTGATTTGGCCCTTTCTGCCCAAGCATTTGACTTGTTAATTTTGGACCTAGGTTTGCCAAAAATGACAGGGCTTGAAGTTCTAAAACGCTTGCGAGCCAGAAATTCCATGTTACCTGTGCTGATTTTGACTGCTGCAGACTCGACCGAAGAAAGAGTCAAGGGCTTAGATCACGGTGCTGACGATTACATGGCAAAACCCTTTGCCCTCTCTGAATTAGAAGCCCGCGTGAGAGCCTTGACAAGGCGTGGCACAGGCGGTGGGCCCACTGTAGTGAAGCATGGTCCTTTGCAGTTTGATCAAGTCGGTCGCGTGGCTTACATTGATGAAAAAATGCTTGAGCTATCTGCTCGTGAATTGGGCTTATTAGAAGTGTTACTCAAACGAGTGGGACGGTTGGTTTCAAAAGATCAGTTGGTAGATCATTTGTGTGAATGGGGCGAAGAAGTGAGCAACAACGCGATTGAAGTGTATGTCCATCGTCTTCGTAAAAAAATAGAGGTTGGCGGCATACGCATTGCCACCATCAGAGGCTTGGGTTACTGCTTAGAAAAGTTTCAAGCTCCCAGCAATCCTGCCCCCGCATCTGAAGTCTAATTTTTCAAATGGCTGATGTTCGTCCTGCACTAGATGCCGAACTTCAACAGCTTCTGCCACCAGAGTCTTATGACTTAAGACCCACTAGCAAAGGTCCAAGATCACTGTTTGGTGAAATTCTGGACTGGATGCTGGCCCCCTTGCTACTTTTGTGGCCCATGAGTATTGCGGTGACTTATCTGGTTGCTCAATCTATTGCCAATGCCCCCTTTGATCGCAGTCTTGAAAATAGTGTGCAAGCCATTGCGCAACAAATTAAAACAGTGGATGGCGCAATTTCTTTAACGCTTCCGATGTCTGCCAGACAAATTCTGCGAGCGGATGAGAACGACACCATTTATTTTCAGGTGGTGGGCCAACGCGGCGAGCTAATTGCTGGAGATAAAGACTTACCGCTTCCAATTGATGGTGACCCATTACACGCAGGGGTTGTGACCTATCGAGATAGCCGAATTGCTGGTAATGAAGTGCGCATTGCCGCAACGTTAATCATGCACACCAGTACCAATGGGTCACATCCGATTTTGGTTCAGGTGGCAGAGACGTTGGAAAAAAGATCACAACTAGCTAATGAAATTATCAAAGGCGTGATATTGCCTCAATTTATTATTTTGCCAATTGTGGTGGTGTTGGTTTGGTTTGGTCTGAGTCGTGGCTTAGCCCCTTTAAATGCACTACAAAACCGTATCAGAAATCGAAAGAGCGATGACATCAGCCCCATTGAAGAACGCGCAGCCCCTCAAGAAATCATGCCATTGATTTCAAGCTTTAATGATGTGCTGTATCAATTGGAAGATTCGGTGCAATCTCAAAAACGTTTTATTGCTGATGCAGCCCATCAACTTAAAACCCCGTTGGCAGGTTTGCGCATGCAAGCTGAATTAGCGCAACGTGAAAGCAGTCCCGAGGAATTACAGCGATCCTTAGAACAAATTGCTGATAGTTCTACACGTGCCACACGTTTGGTGCAGCAGCTTCTATCACTGGCCAGGATGGAAAACACCAACAAACTCAGTGAAAAGATTTTGATTGATTTATCCCAAGCCGCTGTTGATGCAACTAAGAATTGGCTACCAGCCGCATGGGAAAAAAACATCGACTTGGGTTGCCAGACGCATGATCGCTCAAACAAAATTTATGGCAACCCTGTCATGCTCAAAGAGCTGTTTCATAATTTATTAGATAACGCAATTAAATATACGCCCCCCAATGGCGTTGTGACAGTAGACGTGAGACATGCCAATCAGCCAGGCCTCATGATCATTGAAGTCAAAGACACAGGACCTGGCATACCCCCTGAGGAAAGACAGCGAGTTTTAGAACGTTTTTATCGAGTACTTGGTAGTGACGTTGAGGGTTCCGGTCTTGGTTTAGCCATTGTGAAAGAGATTGCTACTCAGCATGGTGGCAAATTGGAAATTCTTGAAAATGTGTATCAAGAAAACCCTCTTAAATACGGCACCTGCATGAGAATTTATCTCCCCACAGGTACACCATGAAAACTTGGCAAAAAAATAAGCGTCTCATTCTGATTCTTTTGAGTATTTGGTTTTTGACGACCCTAATTGTTGGCTTGGCTCCTGAATTTTTAAGGTTCAGTTTCTTTGGCTGGAACTTTACTTACTGGTGGGGGGCGCAAGGCGCAGTCCTGATTTACCTCGGTCTAACTTGGTATTACGCCTACAAAATGCACCAATACGATAAGAAGAAAAAATTAGATCAATAAAATTCATTAACCCTAAAAATCAAACGGTCTATCAATCGTTCAGTTTTTTCGTTGCACAATTGAAAAAACTCTGGAACATCCTATGCAAAATTACTGGTTAAAAAGCAACTACCAAAAGTTGTCAATCAATACTGACAATCAACTCATCATTACCGATGACTTTCTTAGGTCCTATTTGAATAGACCTGAACTCGCTTTAATTCCAGAATCATGTGAACAAGAAAAAAAGATTCATCAAAATCTAATCAACAACCCGCGTGCCCACATTGAAGAGTCTGCAATTAAACAGATGCAAGATGCTGACATTCAGATCAATTATCAAATTTGGTTGAGGTTTCGGGACAAATTGCTTGAGTCCAAATCAATTGAGAGTTTTTATCTAAGCTTATTTCAAGGTGACGGAGTTGATGTTCCTCCTTTATTTGTTGACCAATTAACCCAAATTCTTTGTCGACACCTTTTAGGCGATCACCCAAATGTTTTTGATACTCGAAGTGCAGAATTATTTTTTAGAGCTCAAAAAATCACAATTAGTGAAGAAGGTCATATCATGGCTGCCGACCAAGAAACGGTTGACAAATATGCCCAGACCGGGGGCTTTGGTAGCATTGGTGAATTGCTTAAACAAAATGCTGCACCTTTAAGAACCATCGACTTAGACGTTTTAACTGAAGAAAATGCCAGTGAGTATTGGGATAGAAACGAACTTTTTGATTTTGTTCTTCAACTTAATTTTGATCAAGAAGGTGCAAAGGCAATCGCTCGTTTAATTGAAAAGTGGATTTTTCATTTTCATGGCATCAAGATCAAGGTAACCCCACAAGGACAAATCACTGATTCAAGGTGGTCCTGGCATATTGGCCTTGATGCAACCGCATCCGAAATCTTAAATGCCTTATATCGTGGTGAGATAGTTGATAACAGTAAATTGGCCCAAGTTTTATGTTTATTCAAATTAGAGTTCATTGATAAGGAAAGAATTCGCCCAGAAATTGCCGGCAAACCTATTTACTTAGCCATGGCTCACGATTCTGATAAATGCTTGAAATTCAAACCACAAAATTTGCTAGTTAACCTACCATTGGCTGAAACCTCTTAAACCAAGATTCATGAAATCATTGGCTTTTATCAAAAAAGGCTCAAAATAAGCTATACTCACGGTCTTTGGCGAATTAGCTCAGCCGGTTAGAGCGACGGAATCATAATCCGCAGGTCCGGGGTTCGAATCCCTGATTCGCCACCAAATTTCCCCTTTCGCAGCAGATGGTCACTGAATGCGAAACACTCCAAAATCATCTAAATGCAGTTTTCAATCTAAGGGATACACCCTAGATTGATATGGTTTTAGTTCATATTGAGCACAGTTCAGTGTCTTACAATGTGGCTAATGCTTCTAATGACTTAAAAGGTTTTTATGAACCCCACCACTTTACAAATTATCGCCACGACTTTATTTGCAATTGCGGTATTGCACACCTTTTCTTCATCTTTCTTTGAACATTTGGCTCATAAACAACCCAATCATTCTGGTTTATGGCATTTGCTTGGCGAGGTAGAAACTGTTTTTGGTTTTTGGGCGATGGTGTTGGTTGTTTTCATGGCTTTTGCATCTGGCGGATACAAACCATCTGTGGAATACCTTGAGAGTAGAAACTACACCGAACCATTATTTGTTTTCGCCATCATGGTAGTTGCTGCCAGCCGTCCTGTACTATTTTTTGCTTCTGAGTTGGTGCGCCTAATCTCAGGCTTATTGTCTAAGATATTTAGAATCAATCACATCACGACGAATTATTTTGTGACCTTGAGCTTAGTTCCATTGTTAGGGTCTTTCATCACTGAGCCTGCAGCCATGACTTTGGCAGCGCTACTTCTAAAGAAAAAAGTTTTTAGCCAAACCTCCAATGCCAAATTGATGTACTTAACAATTGGCGTTCTATTCGTCAATATTTCGATTGGCGGTGCTTTAACAAGCTTTGCAGCCCCTCCAATTTTGATGGTTGCCAGCGCCTGGGGCTGGGACACAGCCTACGTCTTCCAAACTTTTGGCATCAAAGCTGGTTTGGCTGTTGTCGTGAATGCAACACTCGTGACCTTACTAGTAAGAACTGACTTACCTAAAGTGAACGCCAATGACCACAAAGATGAAATCCCCTTATTTGTGGTGGCCGTTCATTTGCTGTTCTTAGCTGGCATTGTGATTTTTGCTCACCACCCGGTTGTATTCATGGGCTTGTTGTTATTCTTCATGGGTTACACACATGCTTACGCTAAGTTTCAAAATCCCCTGTTGTTAAAAGAGGCCTTATTAGTTGCTTTCTTCTTGGCAGGTTTGGTCGTGCTTGGCGGTATGCAGCAATGGTGGTTGCAACCTATTTTAGAAAACATGAGCAGTACTTTGGTTTATTACGGCGCCACTGCTTTGACAGCAATCACAGATAATGCTGCTCTTACCTATTTGGGATCTTTAGTTGAAGGTACCAGTGATCAATTTAAATATGCTTTAGTGGCGGGCGCCATCACTGGTGGTGGCTTGACGGTGATTGCCAATGCTCCTAATCCGGCTGGCATGTCTATTTTGCGCGAACATTTTCCTGACGGTAGCGTTTCAGCCTTATGGCTTTTCCTAGCCGCTTTACCACCGACGATTGTTGCCATCATTGCATTCCAATTCATTTAATTGCGCAATCAAAAAATGAAAAAAGTTTTCGTCAAAACCTTCGGATGTCAGATGAATGAATATGATTCTGACAAGATGGTAGACGTGCTTCATCATCACGATGGTATGGTGAAAACAGATACCCCAGAAGATGCTGATGTCATCCTCCTGAACACTTGTTCAATTAGGGAAAAGGCTCAAGAAAAAGTTTTTTCTGATTTAGGCCGTTTAAGAGAACTCAAACTCAAACGACCAGAAATATTGATTGGTGTTGGTGGTTGCGTGGCCAGCCAAGAAGGTAAGCACATTGTGAATCGGGCCCCTTATGTCGATATTGTGTTTGGCCCACAAACACTGCACCGCTTACCTGATTTGATTCAGGCACGTCAAACCAGCGGTCTGCCACAAGTTGATATCAGCTTCCCAGAAATTGAAAAGTTTGATCACCTACCGCCAGCAAAGGTAGAAGGTGGGGCTGCCTATGTTTCGATTATGGAAGGTTGCTCAAAGTACTGTAGCTATTGCGTAGTTCCCTATACACGAGGTGAGGAAGTTTCAAGGCCATTTGAAGATGTACTCACTGAAGTTGCTAGCCTGGCACAACAAGGGGTTCAAGAGATTCATCTATTAGGTCAAAACGTGAACGCTTACCGAGGCACTATGGCTGACTCTGAAGAGATTGCAGACTTTGCCATGTTGCTTGAATATGTTTCAGATATTCCAGGAGTAGAACGCATTCGTTTTACAACTAGCCACCCCAAGGAATTTACTCAGCGATTAATTGACGCCTACGCCAAGCTACCTAAATTGGTCAATCATTTACATTTACCTATTCAGCATGGCTCAGACAGAGTTTTGGCCAATATGAAGCGTGGCTACACCGTCCTTGAGTACAAGAGTGTGATTAAAAAAATTAAAGCCATTCGGCCCAACATTTCTATTTCAAGTGACTTCATCGTAGGCTTTCCAGGTGAAACTGAGGAAGACTTTGAACAATTAATGAAATTAGTCAAAGAACTCAAATTTGACAATAGCTTTTGCTTTACCTATAGCGAACGCCCGGGCACACCAGCAGCAAATCTAAAAGATGATCTACCCTTATCCGTCAAAAATGAGCGCTTAAAAAAATTGGTCGCATTGATTGATGAACATGTTTTTGAAATCAATCAAAGCATGGTTGGTAAAACTGAGCGTGTCATGATGGAAAGCATGGCTCGCGATGAAATTCACTTACAAGGCCGAACCGAAAATGGTCGCGTGGTTCTGATTGATGTAGGAACAGAGCAAGCTAAGCGACTCATTGGCCAATTAATGCCTGTTCAACTGACTGAAGCCATGCCTCATTCTCTGCGTGGGAAATTAGTACTTCAAGAATGACACAAACACGCCGTTTAAATCTTGAAATCCAATTCGCCACACAATCATTGGCGGACAAATGGTCTGAATTAATCCCCAAAAGAAAAGTGGCTCGCTGGATTAGGCAAGCGCTCCAAAAAGATGCAAGTATCACTGTGAGATTCGTTGGAAATGCCGAAGGAAAGAGGCTAAATGCCACTTATCGCGGCAAAGATTACGCCACCAATATTTTGACTTTTCCTTACGACATTGATTCAAAAGATTTGTCATTAATGGCTGATTTGGTGATTTGTTTGCCTGTTTTAAAAAAAGAAGCTCTTGCCCAAAAAAAATCTATTGAGCAACATTTGATTCACCTGATCGTGCACGGAACCCTGCATGCTCAGGGCTTTGATCACGAAGATGAAGTTGAGGCTGAGGCCATGGAATCTTTAGAGATTTCTATTTTGAAAAAATTAAAGCAACCAAATCCTTACTGCTGAATTCACATAAATCAGTTATCCTTAACCATTATGACTACAGAACCCGAGTCGAAAAGCCTCTTAGAACGCATCAGTGCATTACTGACGCCCACCCCATCCTCTGCCTCTGAACAAAGAAAAGAACTTCTTGAGACGCTTAAAGAAGCTCAAGCAGATGGCCTAATTGATGCTGATGCTCTATCAATGATTGAGGGGGTTTTTCAGGTCAGCGAACTTTCTGCTAGAGATATTCTGATTCCAAGAGCTCAAATTGATTGGATTGATATCAATGAATCTGTTCAAGATACCATTGCAGAAGTGATTCGCGCTGCCCACTCACGTTTCCCAGTCTATGAGAACAATCGAGACAATGTGATTGGTATTTTGCTCGCTAAGGATTTATTACGGCACTCTCAAGAAGAAGATTTTCAGATCAGAGATTGGCTAAGACCCGCTGTTTTCATACCAGAATCAAAGCGCTTAAGCGTTCTTTTAAGGGACTTCAGAGAGCATCGCAATCACATTGCCATAGTTGTTGATGAATATGGTGGCGTTGCAGGATTAGTCACGATTGA
>JACCEC012996556.1_pt1 | contig 29726 bp, 14 predicted proteins | sample 7450121 | NCBI WGS metagenome assembly JACCEC01 (sample SAMN15323455, study PRJNA562643) | freshwater metagenome | isolation source: river surface water | place: USA:Blue River Watershed | collected 2017-08-18 | reverse complement strand
GCAGCCCGCGCGCAATCACTTTCAGTGCCAGAATTTCCTCTGCGCCTTCAAAGATAGAGAGCACCCGAGCGTCCACGAAATAGCGGCTGACAGCGGTCTCCTCGGCATAGCCCATGCCTCCGTGCAATTGCAGGGCCTCGCGTGTCACCAACTCGGCCGAGCGGCATGCCAGCAGTTTCACCAGACTCGAGGCCAGGCTGCCGCCCTGCTCCAGGGTTCGCGCCGTCTGGTATGTCAACAAGCGGCAGCCCACAAAACGAGCGGCCATTCGCGCCAGCTTGGCCTGCGTGAGCGAGTACTGGTCGAGGGGCTGACCAAACACTTTACGGTCTTGCGTGTAGCGCTGCGCAGCCAACAACGCTGCGCGCATCACACCGCACGCGCGGGCGGCCGTTTGCATGCGACCTCCCACCATGCCCGTCATATTGAAGTAAAAACCTTTGCCCAGGCCCGAAGCTTCGCCAATGACATGCGAATCAGGCACCCACCAGTTTTCGAACGAGAGGTCATACGAGTGCATGCCCCGGTATCCCAAGGTGGGGATGGCTCGTCCGGTCAGCACGCCGCCCTGCGTCTGATCAACCCGAAATGCGTGATCCTCGGTCGAGGGCTTTTCCACCAGCAGCAGGCTGAGGCCCTTGTGGCCCAGCGAGCGGTCGGGGTCGGTTCTGGCCACCACCATCAGCACGCCAGCTTTGCCCGCAAAGGTGCACCAGGTCTTGGCGCCGTTCAAACGCCAGCCGCCCTCGACACGGTCAGCGCGCAGCGTGAGGCTGGCCACATCCGAACCGTGATCCGGCTCGGTCATGGCGATGGCGCAGAGCGGTTGCCCCTGCGCAAGTCGAGGCAGCCAATGCGCCTTCTGCGCCTCGGTGCCCCCAGCCAGCAAGGCGCGGCACAGAATCTCAGGTCGCGTGATCAGGCTGCCGGCCGCACCCAGAGAAGCTTGCGACAAAGCCTCGGTCACCGCCACCATGATCAGGTTGTCGTCCTCACTGCCCGTCCCACTGCCACCATAGGCCTCGGGGACAGATAAGCCAAACACGCCCATCTCGCGCAGTGGCTGCAGCAGAGTTTCGGGGATGGTCAAGTCTTCGCGGTGAATATGCTCGGCCATGGGCGCTACCACCTCCTGACCAAAGCGCTGGAAGGTCTCCTGCACCAGGCGGATCGACGCATCGAGATGAACCTCTCCAACCTCTGCCTGGGTGGCTTGCAAGCGTTGACCGGTTCGAGCCAGCGCGGCCTCGCTGCCAGCTGCACGCCGCAAATCGGCCCAGGCGGCGCTGGCACGCATCGCATGCACTGGCTCCGGCTCGAGCGACAACTCCAGGCACAGCATGTCCAGTCGCGACATCACCGCCGTGATGACCTCCACCGTGAACACGAGCGCCAACTCGGCGTCCAGGCTGTCGGGTGAGGTGAGCACTTGGTCCAGGGCTGTTTGCGCGGCCAGCAGCTCGGCGCTGGTCCAGGCCATGTCATAGGACAACAGCTGGTGCTGGTCCAGGCGTTCGGCGCTCAGCCCTCGAGAGGTGTGGCAGGCCTGCGCCAAGGCGGTAATACCCTGTTGGTGGACAGCCTGGCACTGCTGCACCAAGCCCTGCGCCACCCCTATCAAATCAGAAGAAGTACTCATGCTGACATTGTCTGCGATTGCCGCGTGTGTGCCTGCCACCCATCTGACTCAGACGGGTTTCAGACATTGCTGAAACCACGCGTTCAGACCGGCCTGGTCATCCCCATGGCCATGCCACCAGTTCACCCAGCCCTGCACATGCCCTAGGTTGGGCACTGTCACCACCTGGCCAGGCTCCAAGCGATCCCGATAGCGCCCCACCGATTCAGGTGGGACGACACGATCCTTCGCTCCCTGAAGGTGCCGCGTTTGCATACGGGTTATGGGCACCAGCTCATCGGCCGGATTAAGTGAGTGTTGCGGTGCCTCCACACCCTGGACCTTCGCCCAGGCATGGAGATCCAACGGTGACGCCAGGGTCAGCACACAGCGCACATCCTCACGACGCGCAGCCACCAGCAATGCCAGGGTGCCCCCGCCAGAGTGTCCAGTGAGCACCAGTTCACGTGCGCCGCTAGCCTGAAGCAAACGATCCAACATCTGCTGGGTGAGCGCTATGACGGGCTCAGACCAGCGCCCCGATGTCCACCACTCGACCGGGCAGGACTGTCGAGCCTGGGTTGTCAGATACTGGCATGGCCGACCCAGGTAGGCCACGCGGTCATGGGTATCTCCCAGGGCCAGTGGTAACGACACCGAGGTGCTAGGCGTGGGGTCCAAAGGAGGAAGTCGCTGCGCCCACCAGGGTGCGCCGTCGCCCTCCAGGTACACCTGCAGAACCTTGGATGCTTGGCGCTCGTCTGCGATAGAAGCGTGCTTCAACCATGCCTTGATGTTCGGCAGGGCAGAGAATTCGACGAATCCCTGTTGGGTCAATTGCATGCGTTCTCGGTCCACCGGCGAACGGGTCGAATGTCCACAACCACTCAACCAGGCGAACAGCGCACACACCAGAAGCCATTGTCCTGTCTTCATGCCCAGTCGACAGCCCATGGCCTCAGCGGATCATGGGGATGCGTGGCGCCGTCAACTGCTGCAGCAAGGCGTCAAAGCCGCCACTGGTGAGAAAGGCCGGTCGATCACGTAGCAATTGCAAACGCGATTCGCCGGGTTGCAGCACAGCAGGTGTGAAGCCACTCAGTTCCTTCCCCACCACCATCGTCTCCCCCGTCTCCAGACTCATCTCCGTTTCGCCCGAATGCACATAGTTGTAGATGCCGGCACGGTCTTTGGCCCCTTCAGGCACAATGGCTAACTCAATGTCCGTGCCCCGAATACCGATAGTGGCTGCCCCAGCATCGTATTTAACATTCTGGGGGGTGGCCTTGGCTATCTGACCGCTCACTGCACGCAAGGTGCCCGACATCAGGTTGGTATTCACGGTATCCGTGGCCTTTTTCTCAAAGCGAAATTGGCTGATCTTGACTTTGCTGTCCGAGCGAACAATCATGGTCGAGTTGTCCTTGAAACGCACCAATACTTCTGAGCCAGCAGTGGTGCTGATGATGTCACCCGTGCTGACAGCCTCGTTGGACTTGGCCTCCCGGGTCGTATTGTCTACAGACGTCACGGTCGCACGACCCGACACTCGCGCCAGATTACCGGCCTCTTGCGCCAGCGTGTAGCCACTCATCAACCCGGCCAGAGCTGCCAAGCCACAACCCAGCCAGCGAGCCACCCGGCGTCGAGGGATAGTATTCATGGTGCGGTCTCCTTGATCAGATGGACGGTCATTTGCTGTCAAATTTTTTCACGCCGTCCCAGTCATCACCGGGCGGATGGTCACGGTATTCGGCCACACGCTCAAGAAAAATGCCCCACAGCTTCTCTTCAGGGCGCGCCTGCTGCAATTCCAGCAGCAAGTTCTCGGCTTCATCCCAATGCTGCTGGCGATAGGCAGTCAAGGCGGCGTGCCACAGATCCAACTGCTGCTGGCTGGAGGCATCCCACTCCGTTGCTAGTGCCAACGGTTGGTAGATTCGAATGGGAAGATCCTTGCCCTTAACGCGCACCGAATCGATTTCGCGGTAGATAACTCCCGACGACATCTGCACGGTTTCTGCTGAGACCAGGATACCCACTCCATATTGACGCGTGATGCCCTCCAGGCGAGAGCCCAGGTTGACTGCGTCGCCCATGACGGTATAGGCCTTGCGCACCTTGGACCCCATGTCACCCACTGTCATCTCGCCGCTACTGAGCCCGATGCCAATCGAAATGGACGGCCATCCTCGGCGGTCAAATTCCTCTCGCAGGGTGTCCAGCCTTCGTTGCATGCGCAAGGCGGCCAGCACCCCACGGGTGGCATGGTTGGCGTCGGGCACCGGCGCGCCCCAGAAAGCCATGATGGCATCCCCGATGTACTTGTCTAATGTTCCACCCTGATCGCGAATGACCTCACTCATGGAAGTCAGATAGTCGTTGATGAAAGCAGCCAGGTCTTGTGGGCTCAGGCGTTCGGATATCGAGGTGAAACCCACCACATCCGAAAACAGCACGGTCAAGGTTTCCTTCTTGCCCGCCATGCTGTATTTCTCGGGATCTTCCGCCATCTTGTCCACCAACTCGGGCGGCACGTATTGACCGAACAACTCGGTGAACTGGCGTTTGGAACGGGCCTCCACCAGGTAGCCATAAGCCATATTCACCACGTAAAGAGTGAGGATCAGCACCAGCAGGCTGGCCATGGGTAACACCAGCCCGCCTTGCCAGGCCAGGTAATTGGTGTAGCCCAAGACGCTGACGGACAGGCCCACCAGGCCGAGGCTCCAGCTGGGTGACAAATACGCCATCAACACGGCCAGAAGAACTCCGATCACCAGCACGGCGATCCACTCCAGTCCTCGCACATAGCCTGGCATGACCTTGAGCGAACCTTCATCCGGGCTGATCATGCCGGCAATCAAGTTGGCATGTACCTCCACCCCAGGGAAGATGGCGCTGACCGGCGTGGCACGCAAATCGGCAAGACCCAGGGCTGTGGTGCCCAATAGCGCAATTTTGTTCTGCAACGCCTCCTTGGGTAGCTTGCCTGTGTAGACATCGGCCAATGAAAGGTAGCGGAAACTCCCCGGAGGACCTCGAAAAGGAATCAGCACCTGGGTGCTTTCATCCACCGGGACCTGAAGCGGACCCAGACCAATGGCTTCCAAGGGCAACTTGCCAGAACCGGCCGCCACGTTCTGGGCTTCAGGCAACAACTGCACCCCGGGCAGCATGTCTGGCATGCGTCCGATCCGAGTGTGCTCAGGATGCTCTAAGCCCATCAGCAATCGCAACATCGCCAGGGAGAGCGATTCATAGTATTGGCCTTTGTATTCCAGGAACATCGGCACGCGTCTGATAACACCATCGGCATCAATGGTGGGGTTGAAATGGCCTGACAGCGAGGCACTGGCCATCAGGCTTGGCAAGTTAGCTCCAAACCCTGTGCGACGGGGAAAGTGGGTCTCGTAGGGATCAAAGGCGCCGGCAGGGAGACTAGGATCGGGCAAGACCCCCGACTCCAGCGCATCGGACGCCGAGTTGAAATAAAACCCCATCACCACCGGGCGGTCTTTCAAGGCCTGCGCAAACTGGGCCTCATGATCCAGACGAGGACTGAGTTTAGCCAGGGCCTGTAGGTAGGGACCCACCTCTTTCAGTTCGTTGCGGGCCAGTTGCTGCAACACCTCTAGCCCCGAGCCTCGGTCTTTTTCGGCCCACACCGAATCGAAGCCCACCATCTTGATCTGGTAGACATCAAACAGCGAATTGACAATGCTGGCCATCTTGTCCTGGCCCCAGGGCCATCGACCCAATTCAGGCAATGCCAGGCTTTTTTCATCAATATCCAGAATGACAATGTCAGGGTGGACGCCACCGGGCAAGGTGAGATTCAGTCGTGCGTCGTAAATGACGTTATCCAGTCGATCGATCCATTGAATGGGCAACCAGCCCGAAAGATGACCCAACACCAAGGCCGTGACCAACCAACCCGCCAGAAAGCGGGGCCACGATTTGCGCGTTCGGACTAGCCAACGGTGAATCCATTCAGTCATCGCACACTTTCTAGGGCGGTATCGGTGCGGGCTTCCAGTTCACGTCTTAGAGAGTTCATTTCAGCTTGGCGAGCCTCTTGAATTCCCATCCACTGGCTGGCTGGGCTCGAAAACAAGGCGCCAAATTCCAGAAAACGCAGACGACCGTGGTCAGTTAACAAAATACGCGACATGGACGGGTTTGATGTTGCCCACTCGGCGGACAATCGCTGGGTGAGATTGAGTCCCGTTACCGTCAGGGTGCTCGCCAGAATATCGGCCTCTTGAACCAGCACCGCCAGGCAGTCAACATCCTCAACCACAAAATCCCGGTCGGCTACCAACGCATGGGATTCACGCACACACTGAGGATCGGTTTTGAGGATCAAGTGTCGGACCACCAACTGGTCCTCTCGCAACATGCCATGACGTTGCATCACGGGCTCTAAAGCTTGAACAGACCGGGACTCCAATTGCGCGGGGTATTGATTGACGCTGCCGTCATGCAAGAGATCATGCGCCAGCATGGCAAGCAGGGCCAGCCATTCATGTCGTCTCGTTGTGCTGGAGGACGTGGCTTGCATGTGTCGCTGGGCCTTCAGCAACAGGGTCATGCAGACGAGGGTATCGGCCATGTGCAACCGGTTGTGGTACTGCGGCTCACAGCTCCGTCGGTGCATGCGCCGCCCCTCTTGCTCCAGCCACTGCGCAACCTCCGCAGCACAATTTGCCACGCTCTGCAACCTCATGCCTGATGGCCCCAAGCTGTACCCTAGTTGCTGTAAGCAGCGTTCAAAGACGAGTGACAAGCCCGGCCATCCACGCGGCCATTTTTTCCTCAAATTGAGTAGAGTAAGCTCAAGCGATCCCAGCAGATTCATCTCCTGATGAGTTCGGTCAGAGCGGTGGAGTGGCGCCATCAAACACGCTTTCGTAAGGCGTTGTGCATGCTCTGCTGCAGCAATAGCGCTTCAAACACCGCCGTCATCACGGGGGATTGCGCATCCAACAACTGCTTGAGGCTCACAGCGGTGATCTCCAAACACACCACCTCGTCCAGTGCCTGAGCCGAAGCGCCCCGAATTCCGCCAGGCAATATAGCCTGCTCGCCAAAGGATTGCCCCGCTCCCAGACTGGCAAAGGCAGTACCCGTCTTGGCATCCATCATCTGCACCGTGCCGGACTGAATGACGTACAGCTTGTCAGCCGGATCACCCGCATTAAACAAACGGTCACCGGGCTGAAATCGAATTTCCTGGAAATCACTCATTTCAGTACCTTAGGGGGTTCGGTTAAACCCAGGGTGCGCATAACGGCTGTTCTCAAAATGCCACGCAATCCGGCCGGCATCTTGGGCAGCAACACATCCACTTTGTGCATAGAGACCAGGCGGGCTTGCACCGCATCCACCGCCACCACCGTCATGCTGTAAGGCAAGCCGCCGACGCCCTCTGCCAGTCCAAGGACACTGCCTGGTCCTAGACGATAGATCTTGTCTCCGTCCACTCCAATCAATTGACCCGACACGATGAAATAGGCTGCGTGCACCTCCGCACCCTTGGTCGTCAATTTTTGACGGGCACTGAATGAGGCCGTACTCAGATGAGAAGAGCCCCACAAGGTGAAATACAGACGCTCTTCGCTCGACAGCTGGCCCGAACTGTACAACTCGAGACTTTTGGGCGAATACGGATCCACCACCCCCAGGGCATGGAGATGGTCGATGTCTACAGAGAAACTTGCGGTTGCTTGTTTGGCTTCCATACAACGACTCAACAACACGAATCAATAACGATACCCGATGTACACACGGAATTGCTGACGGCCGTGCTCATGCTGCAAGACCATCGATCCAAATACCGGGCCAGCGGCGACATTCAAGCCGAGTTGACTTTGCCCAGTGGTGCTGTATTCCACCGGGGCTGTCCCGGTGCCTGTGGCCGTGAAAGAGTTGAACAACTGGTAATACGCCACGAATGGCGAAAACATGTCGCCTGGCATCATCAACTGTCCCCCAACACGCGTCTGTTTCAACAGGGTTTCCGAATTGCCCGTGGAGACATCCACCGCATCCTTGGTCCAACTGTGTCCAGCTTTAAGCATCAGCAAAAACTGTCCCACCTCATGTATATCGGTAAAGCCCACCGACGCCAGTCGCCGACGATCCACAGGGCTGGTTGAGGTGGTGCTGATGTAATCCATGTGAGATTTCCCACCGCCCCAAGTCAGATCCAATGCCCGTGTGGGCGAAAACTGGTAGACCGCGTAGGGAGCCAGGGTGTAGCCATTGCCCGTCAACGACCCAGAGGTCTCTGGTGACACGGCTGAATTGTGGGTGGTGGCCGACAATCGGTCCACGGATAGGCTTATACCGCCGATCCAAGGCCCATCACCACGATATTCCAAACCACCGATTAACAAGCTCACCGCACCGCTTGACGTGATGGGCTCAATATTGTTACGAAAAGTGCTACGCACCGGAGTGGCCCAGATACTCCAGGGGCTGTCCTCACCACCAGCGGCCAGTCCGCTGCGCGCATCGATCGGATTCGAAGACTCCCCCAGTTGCCAACGATACACCCCCATCCCTCCCATCATGGATGAGAGATAGGAGGCCGATAGCGCATTCACCGTGGTCGTGGATACCACCTGCCCAATCGCTGCAAGGTTGGACTTTTGGTTGGGGTTCTGGGTGTTGCTGCTGGACTGCGCCCAAGGCGTGGTGACCTGGAACGCCAGCAAAAGCCAGAGCAAGCGAAGGATGATTTTCATATTTCCCTTTTCACATAAAGCGGCGTTCATCCCATTCAAGGCGCGAACAAATAGCGCTGCGCCCTCACCACACCTTCCAACGGCGTGGCGTCCAACAAAGTGTGCAGGGTGAGCAGGTTCTCGGCCTGTCCCACGGCCAAAGTAGCGTATTCGCTCTTCACCTGAAAAACCACCTGAATGGCATTGGCCACATCCACAGAGGCACGAACGCCCCCCTGAAAACTCTGCAAATTAGCTTCAACACTGAGTTGCGCTGCATTGATGGCGTCCGTCTGAGCCTTGAGAAGCTCCACACCAGATTGCAATTGCGCCCACATACGCTCAACATCCACACGCACTTTTTCTTCAGCTTCGCGCCGAGATTCCAGCGCCTTTGAATAATTGTGCTGAGCCAATTCGTGCCCCACCACCGTGGTGGCTTGTAAAGGCATGTTCACCACCAGGCCCGTTGAGATGTTGGTCATGTTGGCCGAAGTGCTATTGATGTAGGCGGCCGATAAGGTCGGCATCAATGCACCGCGTGCGCGCTCCACCTCCAGCTCGGCCACCCGCTCACTCAACCGGGCCGACTGCACACCCGGGTTGCGCTCCATGGCTGCATCCATACTGGCTTGCAAGCTTGGTAACGGCACGCCGCCATGGCGCGCGGCCAACCCGAAGGACCGTGCATCGGGGCGTTCCCCCACAATAGCAGCATATTGGCGCAAGGCCGACTCGATTTGCGTCCCCAGCAGCAGGTGCTGGGCCCTGGCTTGCGCCATCTTGACCTCGAGGTCGCGCAAGTCGGTGATGGTGCCCTGCCCCAATTGGTACAGGCGCTGGGCCCGTTGCGCTTGTTGCTGCAGGGCGTCCAGCTTGGCTTGGTTGAGGCGGTGGTTTTCCTGGGCCAACACCACGGCAGTGGCGGCTTTGAACAGGCGCACAGCCAGATCGTTTTGCTGCAGCATCAGATTGGCTTGGGCAAATTCCGCCCGGGGGGATTTCATTTTCAAACTGGCCCACTTCTCAGCACTGAGCAAGGGCTGGGTGATGGTCATGGTGCGACGACCCGCGGTGTCATTTTGCAAGCGCTGGGTGTTGAGGTTGGCTTCTGGGTAGTACGCCACGCCAGCTTGCTCAGACAATCCCCTGTTGAGGCCGCTGTCCGCCACGGCGGCGCGGTAGCGAGGATCAAACTGCATGGCTTTTTGAAAGTCTGCCGCCAGATCCAGTGCACGGACCGACGCAGCCATCGTCATCAACACGATGCCCAGAATACCCGCCCAACGGTTCACGTGCTCAAATTTCCACATATCTTCTCATTGCTTGAATGACACCGCCATCTTGTCGGTCAACGGTTTTAACCAGTAACTCATGAACGAACGCTCACCCGATTTCACCACCACATCCACTGGCATACCGGGCTGAAGCTTGAGATTGCCCAACTGCTTCAACCCGTCTGGTGTGGCTTCCACCTGCGCCAAGTAGAACTCAGGCTCGTTGGGGTTCACCACGGGCTCCTTGTCCGCTCCCACGACCTTCACCTCACCGGTGATCACGGGCGTGGTGGACTGGTTGAAGGAGACAAAGCGTAAATCCGCCGGCATGCCAACCGCCACCTTGTCAATGACCAAGGCCGGTATCTTCGCTTGTACGATCAGGTGCTCTTTGTCAGGAACGATTTCCATCAATACCTGACCTGGCGTGATCACACCGCCCACACTGAACACCTTCAAGCCCACGATGCTGCCTGAAACTTGTGCGCGCACATCCGTCAGCTCTCGGTCAAAGCGAACTGCATCGAGTTTGGTCAGCAAGGCATCGCGATTTTTTTGTGCCTCCTGCAATTGCTGATGGATGTCCTTGAGGAGCGCGCTGTGCAGCTGGGCCTTTTGCAATTGGGCACGAGCCAACTCGGCCTGGGTACTGGCAATACTGGAGTCGAGTTCACTTTTTTGTCGCTCAGCCTGGTTAGCCTGGTTCTGTGGCACAAACCCCCCTTTCGCCAATTCAAGGGTATTAACCATCTCCTGCTGCAGACTTTTGAGTTGAATGGCTCGCGAATCCAGTACCCGCTTCAACCCTCGAATCTGTTCATCCAAACCAGCCGCTTGAGCCTCATATTCGGCCCGACGCGACTGGAACAGCTTGGTCTGCAACTGTTTGGCCTCTCGCACAGCAGCTTGGCCGGTCTTGAAGCGGCGATCAAGGTCATCCGCCCAGACGATCGGGGCAAACTGGTTTTGCTCGGCCCGCAAACGTGATTCAGTGGCCAACAGATTGATGTATTGGAGCTCCACGCCGGCCAACTCGGCATCCGACTTCAAGGGGTTGATGCGCAACAGCACATCCCCCTCACGGACCCGAGAGCCCTCTCGCACCTGGATGGCTTGCACCACCCCCCCCGAGAGGTGCTGCACCGCCTTGCGATTGCCCAGCACACTCACCGAGCCTTGCACTGAGACTCCCGCGTCAATGGGCGCCCAGAAAGCCCAGACCAGGAACACGGCAAAAGCGCCCAGGAACCAGGCCGCTGCGATGCGCCGCAACGGCGACTCCTGGACCTCAACCGGTTCGATATCGCGCACCGTCAGGCGAGACAGGTCGTAGGGGTTCCATCCCTCAAACCAGCGCTGGCGGGCGTTGTGCGTGTTCATGGTTGCACTCCCTGTACGCCGGGCTCGGCGGAGGGAGCCGACTCCTGCGTGGCCACCACCTGCAGCTTGCGCAGGGCCTGCATGATCTCCTGGGCATCACCAAACGCCACCTGCCGACCCTCACGCAACACCAACATACGATCCACCATGCCAATCAGGCGTGGACGGTGGGTAGTGATAATCACCGTGGACCCAGCCTCCTTCAACACCCGCACGGTTTCCATCAGCGCCTGTTCGCCTTGCTCATCGAGGTTAGAGTTGGGCTCGTCCATGACCACATAGCGAGGCATGCCGTAGAGCGCGCGAGCAATGGCCAGGCGCTGTCGCTGTCCACCCGAGGGGGTGAACCCTCCCTCGCCCAACGGGGTGTCGTAGCCCTTGGGAAATTTGAGAATCGTTTCGTGCATCTGGATGGCCTGTGCCGCGGCAACCACCTGCTGCGCATCCACCGTGCCCAACCTGGCTATGTTGTCGGCCACCGTGCCTTCGTGAAAATCAATCTCCTGCGGCACGTAACCCAGCCGCGGCCCCACATCATCGTGGTTCCAGTCACTGAGCTCCACCCCATCGAGCCGCACAGAACCTCGAGCGGGTCGCCAAATTCCAAGCAATAGTTTCACCAAGGAGGTTTTGCCCGCTGCGCTGGGCCCCACGATGGCCATGACCTGACCGGGCTCCAACGCAAATTGAATGTCCATCAACACGGGCTTGTCTGACCCCGGCGGCACAGCCGCGGCAGCTGTCACGGTCAACTGGCCGGAGGGAGGGGGCAACGTCATGCGCGTTGCCGAATGTCCCTGATCCTGCCGCATCAACTCACTCAACCGGTCATAGGCTTGCCGAGCCGCCACAATGTCTTTCCAGCTGGCGATGAGTTTCTGCACCGGCGCCACCGCTTTGCCAATCAACATCGATGCCACGATCACCATGCCCCCGGTGATCAGCCCCTCCATGGCCAGAAACACCGCCAGCCCCAGTTGCAGCGAGGGCAAAGCCTTTTGTAGGAAACCCGATACACCGCCTAGCAAGCCCGAGGCCTCAGAGGCATTGACTTGGTGCGAAAGAAACTGACGGTGCTGGGCATACCATCGGTTACGCACAGCACGCATCATGCCCAAAGCCAAAGCCGTATCGGCCTGCTTGAGTCCGTTTGCAGCCACCCGGGACGCCTCGGCGTTGGCGTTGTTGGCTTGCTTCAAGAGGGGCGATGTCCAGCGCAGGGTGATGATAGACAAGATCACCATCAGTACCGCAGCCACAGCAGCAAACAGGGCCAGGTAGGGATGAAAAATACCTGCGACCACAATGAACACCACCGCAAAGGGCGCGTCCATCAAGGCCAGGACAGGGGCGCCAGTCATGAATTGACGCAAGGACACCAGGTCTCCCAGGACCTGATGCACATTGACATTACGCCGGTCCACAAAGCGTCGAAACGAAGCGTCAAATACATCGGCCGCCAACTCCCAGTCGATCCGCAAGGACAGGCGCACCATCAGGCGGGATCGAATCCACTCCAGAGCGGACCAAAACACGTAAAAGCCCAGCACCACCAGCGTGAGCGACACCAGGGTGACACCACTGCGGGAGGTTAAAACTCAGTCGTAAGCGCTCATCATGTAGAGCATGGGGGTGAGGCCGAGCAGGTCGATCAGGAAGGTCAGGCCGAAAGCAACTCCCAACGATCGTCTGCACTGCGACAAAACGTCCTGCAGGGATCGTTGCGACGTCATGGCGTTCAGCCCAGAGGGGTGGGGATCGATTGTGACCATATGTTTACAGGCTTAAATCTGCATGCCATCCGCTCAGCTGAGCTGTTTGACCATCAGGTCATGATCCAACAAGTGGCTGAGGTCTTGCGGATCAGGACCTAACAACTGCACCTCCACACTAGACCCCGACGGTGCATTCACCAGGGCCACCGATTGCGAAGCACTGATCGCCCCCCCGGAAAAATCCGACACCGCTGAGACACCATCCATCTGGGTCACCCCCAATTCCTTCAGCGACTGCAGGATGGTGTGCACGCTAGGGTCGCCGGCTAATTGTCCTTCCAACAAGTCTGTCATCAAGCCATTGTCCATCACCAGTATGGCCCCCTGATCGCCGAACAATGGCTGGGTGGTGTTGGCTCGCTGTCCCTGCAAGGTAGTGAGAAGTTGTGACAGCTCGTCCAGGGTCAGGGACTGCAGACCCAGATCGACGGTAGCACGGCCACTCAGACTGACCTCGTCGACGCCCAAGTCCAGCATCTGTTTCAACGTCAACTGCAATTGCGGATTGGTACCCTGCGTTTGCACCGAAATGGCGGCCTGGCTCTGCGCACTGAGCATCCCAGCCTGCATGAGGACTGCCGCCAATTCGTCCTGCAGCGATAGCGTGCCCGACGATTGCACCTGCTGCGACACAAAGCCAGCATCGCGCAGCGCTTGTATCCACTCAGCGCCTGTATGCGCGGACGGTCGCAGTTGCTGGGCAGCCGCCACTAGGGCATCGGCACCTGACAGTGCTTGGAAGAATACATCGACCAGATCGTGCGACAGTCCTTGGTCGGTCTCGTACTCCGACACCAACCCCAAGAGATGACCGTTGTCCAAGGTAGTCCCCGTCTTGGGATTCAACCGCAGGGTTGTGATGTGATGGTCAGTCAGCGCGACCAGTTCACCCACGTCCGTCAATCCGTTGCCATTGAGATCCTGCCACAGGGCCAGTTCGTTAAACGCTTCATCGTTGGCATTGATCACGCCGTCTCCGTTGCTGTCCAGAACCTGCAAGGCCTGGAATCCGTCTTGTGCCGTGTGCCCTGAGGGGAGTGTGGTTCCCACACCAAACAGCTCAGACCCATTATCGATACGGTGGTTGCCATTCAAGTCTCGTACCAGGAAGGCGTCAGCGGGTGAAATCCAGCCTTTTGTCAAAGTTTGAATTCCTGGCATTAATTGGAAAGGATAACTGGGCATCTGGGTGGTGGTGACCTGTTGATCCCCGTTTAGATCCAACACAAGTGGAGAAACCGCCGATCCATTGACTGTAATCTTGACCTCACCCTCGTCCCAGGCGCCTTTATCATCAGTCACCGTGTAGTGGGTGGAGATGGTCTTGGTTTGACCGACCATGAGAGTGCTGTAAGCGACATCTGACGTGTTGATAGAGAACGTCTTGGTCGCCGCGTCAAACGTCAGGCCGGGCACTGTCCCAGTGCTCACCGGGTGGCCCTCGGGGCCGTACAGCGTGACTTGACCCTGGGCGTTGACGATCTCCAACCCCGCAGGCACCAGCGTGTACTGGCTCCCCGCAGGAATCACCAGCGTTCCAGCGTTACCAAATTTCTGATCCAGAGACCCGTCCGCCTTGTAACGCTGCAATCCCGGCAGCGTGATAGAACCGTCATAGATCGTGGTCTCTACCAACACGCCGGCTCCACCAACGTAGCGGATATGTTGCAGATCCGTATTCGGAATTCTTACGGAGTACTGGCTGTCGAGCGCTCCCAGTGGCGTGTACCGCTGCACCTGCACGCCTGAGGATGTTCCAGGGGTGTACGTGCCAGGGGTGTAGTAGGAGCTCTGCATCACATAGATGCTGTCGTCACCGTACACGCCACGGCGCACCTGCAGATTATTCGAGCTGTAGTCATACAGGCTGCTGCCCAAATTAACTTTGAAACTGCTATCCATCGCGCCCGTACTGGCGTTGTAGCGATGCACCTCCAGATAACTGTAAGCACCTGCACTGTTACTTATGCCGCTCATGCTGGAGGGCACTGCCTCGAGCACATACAGCCAACCCGTTGTGGTAGGCGCACCCACCACTTGCACCGCATTCACCAAGCTCAGATGCCCCGCCGTCCCCAGCGTCGTGTCTAGCGTCCCATCCGCCTTGTATCTCAGTAACTCCTGGCCAGTCTCCAAGGACTTGGCAACGTAGACCGAACCATCGTTGCCAACGCCTTTGACTTGATTGGCTGAAACGCCTGTCAACGTCACTTTGTACGTATCCAGCACCCCAGCCTTGGAGTACCTCGTCACCTCTACGGTCTGGACTGTTCCTGAGTTGACCGTGCTCGCCGATTGCTTCCACACGTACATCCGGCCTTGGTCGTCTTGGTTCAAGAACCCGTAGCTCTGACCCGTTGCCGTCTGCACTTGACCCGAATCCGCATTCAGATACGCAGTTGAGACACTCACAGCCGTCGGAGTTTTGAGGCCCAACCCCTGCAACGCAGGCGCCCATCCTTCAATCCTCGAACCCGAGGTGTATGTCAGCACCGCACCCGTGTCCGCATCGCTCGCACTCACCACCACACTGGCGGTCGTACCCGTCGTTGCTGTGAGCGCAGCATCTTGCGCCACCGGCCAGTCGTTCGTCCCAATCACCTTGAAGCTCAGGCTCGAACTCGTCGTCGTACCCGTCGACCCACTGCCCAACGTGATCGTCTTGTAGTTCAGCGTCGTCGTCTCCTGCGCATCCTTGGCCAGAGAGTTATACGAGGCCAAGGTGGCATCAAACACATAGTTGCCGTCCGGATCCAAACTCCAGCCATCCTTGACCGCCAACGATGCCCCCGTGCTCATGCTGTAAATCTTGTCCGGAATGCCCGCTGCCGTATCCGTGTTCGTGAACACCAGAATCTCGCCCAGCAACCCATACACCAGCACCGTCGCATGTGCAGGCAACGTAATCTGACCATTCGTGCCAAACGTCGCGTCCAGGCTGCTATTCGTTTGCGTCGCCACCCCGGTGCTAACCACCGCAGCCTGATACCGCTCAAGCACCCAAGTGCCGTCACTCAACTGACGCTGCACATACTGATTCCCATCCTTGTCTTGGCCTCGGATGTAGATGGGCTCAATGCCCGCGGGCAACTTGATCGCGTACGTCGTATCCACCACTCCCGTGTTCGTGTAGCGCGTGATCACCGTCGTACCAGCCGCCTCATTCCACGCCTTGACGTACAACTTGTCGTCCAAGCCGGGTAGCCCTCGCCGAATACTTGTGTCCTCGCTGTTCGGATAAACCGGACTGAAACTGTTCGATGAAGTCGGATTGACCCCCGTCAGCACCAACTTGTAGCTACTGCCCGCACTGCCAAAGGTCTGGTCCTGCGTCCCATTGGCGTTGTATCGCGCAATCTCCGCATCCGCTCCCACATTGGTGCGAACGTAGAACTTGCCATCCGTCGTCCCCATCAGCACAGAACTGTTACCTTGCAGTCCAATACCGTATCCAGCATCCTTGTTGACCTGCGGCACACTGTTGATGTCCCCTTCAAGTCCCGCGGTGCTGCTGAGGTACTTCTCCAGCGCATGCGTGTTGGTACTCCCCGTGCTAGTGGCACTGTAGTTCTCCACATACACCGAACCGTTGCCGTCAATCCCCCGAATCTTGTACTGACTCGTCCCCCAGCCAGACGTGTACGTCAGCGGCCCATAGGTACTCGGTAAGTTCACCTCATAAGACTTGTCCAGCGCACCCGTACTCAAGAAACGGTGCACCTGCATAAACCCCATGTCCGCGGGTGACGCAACCGGGTAACTCCCAGACACAGCAGATCCCGAGGTCTGGTTCCAGTTCAGCACATACGTGCGACCGCTCAAATCCCTGCCCACCGCACGCAACCCCTGCGTCATGTTCACATCAACCGCATCATCCCCAGCCGTGTCGCGTATGAAGACCTGGTCAAGTCCTAAGCTGTTGAGCGTACCCTTCGCACTTGCACCCTCATAGATCCGGTCACCCATCACCGTGATCCCCACCTCACCCTCGTCCCAGGCGCCTTTATCATCGGTCACCGTGTAGTGGGTGGAGATGGTCTTGGTTTGACCGACCATGAGAGTGCTGTAAGCGATATCTGCAGCCGAGGTGGCCTTGAAATACAACTTGTTGAGAGACAGCACTGCGTTCAGTTGTGAAGCCGTGCCTCGCAACGCAATGCTACTGGTGCCAACTCCGGTAGCAAGTACGCCACCCCAGTCTATGCTGCTGTCGGCTCCAAACTCACCCAGACCTGAGGCCGTGCTGAATGAGAGCGTGAGCGAATCACCATCCACATCCGTCACCGATACACCCTTGATCGCAACGGGAACCCCCACCGTCATTGCAGCAGCGCCCGATCCTGATATCGTCAGTACAGGCGCGGTATTGGGCACTCGCAAATACACCGTCTTCACAGCACTGTCTGCCAAATTGACCTGGTCGTGCACCACCGCCGTGACTGACGCCAATGAGGATGCCGAGTTGGGCGCTGTGGCCATGAAGGTCATGGAGGCGAGCGCTAGGTTCACATTGGTGGTAGTACCATTGAGCACCAGCACCCCGGTAGAGGAGGCCGCTGTGATGCCCCCGCCATTGACAGCGAGAACGCCTCCCACCACCCGCAAAGTCACCGTTTGCAGGTCGCTGGCCGCATCCACCACGCTGAAACCCATGAGCGGCGCGGTTTGATTGACCCCCTGGGTGATCAAGGGTATCTGGGCGCTGGTGGTGGGCACCTGCATCACGGAGGGCGTGTTGGTTGGTAGGCTGATGAGCAGTCCCGTGTTTGAGGACACGCCTTCCCATCCCGTTAAGCGAACCGACGGATTGATGCTGATACCTACCGGCTGGCCTCCGGCCACGGTTTGGTAGTACAACACGGGGGCAGCCGTGTTGGAGGCATCGAGCCAAGCATACGGCTTGGTTGTGTCCGAGCGGGTGGTACTGTTAGTCCACTGCAACCCGGCCACGTCGATTCGAATCTTGTCCCCCACGACCAAGTCCGTGATGGCATCAAATGCGGAGGGCGAGGTCGAAGAGGAAGTCGGACCAAACACGAATGTGTCGGCTCCCCCTCCTCCCGTCAACTGGTCCTTCCCACTGCCGCCCTGAAGAATGTCATCCTGGGTGGATCCGACCAAAGTCATCGCCGTGGTAGCTGCACTGGCGTTGATGACCACACCGGCTCCCTGCATGCTGGTTGCCGAAATGGCGGTCACCGAACTTCCCGCAGGCAACGTCACATTCATGCTGGACGTACCAGCCAAATTCAATTGCTCCAGCAGGTTGATTTTGCTGAAGATGTTGGAGCCTCCTGCCCCTATGACACCCCCTTCACCGGTCAATACCAAGGTATCAACCCCATCACCTCCACTGATCGAAGAGGATTGCATCACCTGTGCGATGCTGGACACGACAGTGTCATTGCCCGCGCCCGCCTCGATCACATCGGCTCCGCCCCCGCCTTGAATGACGTCATTTCCAGCAGATCCCACGATTCGATTGGCATTTGCGTTGCCCACCAGCGAGATGTCGGAGACCCCGGTCACTTGGAGTGAAGTGGCATCGATGTTTTGCGCCAGGAAGATGTCCTTGACCGACAAACGCCCACTTCCAGTGGCGACAACGGATTCCGCCAGATCCACTAAGAGTCTTGAACTGCTGGGACTTCCATCTAGCGCTACGGTGTATTGAGTGACATTGTTCGCAGTGGCCGAGGTGACAACAGCCAACGGACCATTCGCGAGGTTGACCAGCACCTCGGTTGCAGCGATGGCCTTGTTGTTGGCATCAACGCCATTGACCAGAATTTTGCGAGCACCTGATAAAGTTTCACCACCCTGGCGAACATGATTAAAGGTCACACCTCTCAACACCGTCTCAAGCGCCACCAAATCCATCGGCGTGATTGAATTCAGCGTGAGGGTGGTCTTGTTGGCGTTAAAAAGGGCCTGGATGCCATTGGCCGCGACAGCCGCCTGAGCAGCAGCATTGAGTCCCAGTTCGTCACCCGTCGCGGGGCCCGCATATGAGGTATCGCCAGCCGCTGGTGTGGTTAATGCGAGCGTGATGGACTTGAAGGTGCTGTTATCGGGGTCACGCAAGCTGGCTTGCGAGGCGATGGGCACAGGTGCGGACCCCACCCCACCCGAAAAGAGGGTCGTGTTGTTCAAGGCCACAAAGTCCGTGCCCGACAAATCCAGGCGAGCCATGTCATCGGTTGCTGCAACATTGATACGGATGGCCGAGGACAGACTGACCGCCCCTTGCGAATCGGTGAGTCCCACCTTGATCTCGCGAAACTGGCTAGAAGGGTTGGCCGAGTTGTTGAGGTACTTCACGCTGGCCAAGGCGGTCTGATAGACCGCCTGTGTCGCCTCACCTTTGAGCCTCAGCAAACCCGAGGCGACATCAAACGAGGTCTGCAGCGAACCCGGCGTTCCCACCACCAGGCCATCCTCGCCGGGACGATACCCGGTCACAAACTTGATTTCAGCACTGGCAAGGGTGTCCGTTGTACCGTCTGGGTCCGACAATGACAACCCAGTGAGCGAAACCGAGGCTGATGTCTTGTCCTGCGAGCTCGACTCGGTAAAGCTCATGATCGACGGGGTCAGCGTTACCACCGGCGCATCATTCACCGCCGTCACCGCCACAGTGAAATTGATGGCATCGCTGGTCAGCGAAGTGCCCGACGCAGAGGCATTGACGTCCGAGACCCTCAGCGTCAGATTGCGTGTGCCGCTTGCCAGGTCCACACTGGGATTGGAAAATTTCACTGATTGCAAGGCTGCCTGGTACTGATCCAGAGTGGCGTTGCCGGTAAGGGTCAAGCTGAGAGCACCCGAATTGGCAGACACAGTGCCAGATACCGGGTTACCGCTGGCCTGCACATAAATCAACTGATCCGTAGCGGCTGCATTGGTCAAGGTCAGCACAGCGCCTGAGAGCATTTTGCTGTCGATATCCGACAAGCCGACTTGTGACATCAAAGTCACCGGTAAGGATTTCTCGGCAAAACTGACCGTGGTGTTTGCCACCAACACCACCGGCTTGTCATTGACCGAGGTGATCGGCAAGGTCAGGACTGAGGGAGTGGAGTTGAGTGTGGGCAGCGCGCGATCCACCATCACGTAGCGGATGGTGGCCGGGTCGGTGCGATTGGCATCGGGTGAGAATTTCAAACCTATGCTGCTGCCTGAAAGGCTCAACGGGGTGGCGTTTTCACCCAGCTCGATCGCAGTCCCATCGGCCAGCGTCAATTGGCCACCGGTCACCGAAAGAATCCTAATGCTGGATGGCAAGCCGGCCGCATTGGTACCGGCGTCCACATCGGCCCGCTGGGGTGTGAGCGTCAAGGCGGTTGACGTGTCCTCCGCAACGCTGGGCAGGCTGAAGTCTCCGCCAGGGGAAGGTGGTGCATTGTCCGACACATTGACCGAAACGCTTTGTCTGACAGCTGACGTTTCACCATCGTTCAGGGTAAAGGTCAAATCAGAAGCGCCCGAGGTAGGCGCGGTGTAGAAGACGCCTTTGAGCGCGTTGTTCAGCGAGGCGATGGGCCCCTTCAATACAATTTGCCCGACGGTAGAAGTTTGAACCGCAACATCGGAGGGCACATCGGTCCAACTGAGCTTGCCACGAGAGGCCTGGATGCCAAGTGTCAGGCTGGAACTGTCTGAATCCGCCACTAACACTGAGTTCAAGGCCGCTGCAATGCCCGCCTTGAAGTTCAGCGAGGTGGGCGACTGCAGCACCGGAGCAGCCTTGCTCACTGTGAGATTCCAGTTGGCGGTGACAGGTCGGGTCAGCGGATCGCCATCTGACACCGAGAGCTGAATCACCGCCTGTGTGGCCCCCGGCTGCGACAGAAATGACAAATTCGACAGAGCCGCCTTCACATCCAGCACCGAACCCGCGAGGCTCAACGAACCATCCGCCTGTTGGCTGATGAACACACCGGCACTGGCTGTTCCAGGCACAACCTTGCCCTGCTGGCTGGTGAGGTTCACGGTCAGGTAGTTGGAGTCAATATCCAGCACCGAGAGACTCGGCAATTTGCTCAGCGTCCCCGCCGTGACCGATGAAGCACTGGGCAAGGTCAGTTGGGGGGCGTTGTGAAGGGACAGGGCCGTGTCGGACACTCCCACCACAGAGGGCCGATCAGCGGATGTGACTTGCAAGCGAATCGAACCGTCCAGCTGCCCTACTGTGCCGTTGAACATGACACGTGAGAGTGCGCTATTGATGTCGCTCAACTTGCCACTCAGGGTATAGGTGCCGTCACCGCCCGGTGTGAGTGCGTTGATAGCTGCTAACGGCAATTTTTCCAGTTGCAACCCACCGTTCACCGCCTTCAAGGTCACGTTCAAGGTGGCACCGGAATCGAAATAATCCACTGACAAACCGGCCACCTTGGTCGCCACTCCACTGGCCAATGCGCCGCTGGTGGGCGCGCTGATCAATGGGGTATTGGGGTCGTCGTCCAGCACCGTCACAGCCACCTTGGCCTGGCTGACCAGGGCACCGTTTAATGTGGTGAACTGGGAGTTACCAAATGCGTCACTCAGTTGCAAGGTCAGTCGCTCAGCAGCATCACGCACCGTGTTGTTGGTCAACTTGATGGCCAGGGTTTGCTCGGTGACATCAGGTCCGAAAGTCAGGGTACCCGTCGGAATGCTGCCCCCTTCAAATCGGGCCCCACTCAGGGCCGCAGAGCCCGAAATGTCATAGTGGAGTACCACCGTGCCATCCAGCCCTCCCCCGCGGGTGATCTTGAACAGCAAGGTCTGCCCTTCGCCGTCGACAGTGCCCTCGTAAACCGTGGCCGAATCGGTTTGCGCACCGTTGCTGAGGTACCCCACCTTGAAAACGGACGGCACAATTGGGCCCACAATGACCGCTGCTGCCTTGGCCTGCAAGCCAGCAGCCAGCTCAATAGGACTAGGATCAGGGTTGGGATTGGGAAGCCTTATCGACGTGCCCAGCACATAGCGCGTCAACACATCCGCTGAATCCCCCTGTACCACCTGTTGCACCGCCACCAGGCCACGCAAGACAGCGATGGCATCCTTGGCATCGTTGCCTTGTCCATCGATCGCGCTGGTCGAGGCGTTCGCGATGAGTCCGTTGGCTGTCGCAATCACTTGGGCCACTTGGGCCATTTGGGTGACGTCAAAGTTAGCTCTCAAGTTCAACTGGGTCGCTGCGGTGCTGAGCACGTTACTCAGGCTGTTGGCATTGGTCAGCAAATCGCCCAACTGGGTTGAGGGAGACGCCTTCAAGTGCGCGGCCACGGCTTGCAGGACAGCCACGCTGGTGTCGGTGCCCAGTTTTCCAGTCACGGTCACAGCGCCTGAGTTCACCACGTCATCGAGGGCTGCCAGCACAGTGCCGCCCACATCCGCCAGTGTGGCTATCATGGCCGCATTTTTCTGATAAGCCACTGCAGCCAGTTTGGCGACCTTGGCCGCCTGAACGGCGGAAGCAGGGTCAGTAGCATACGATCCCACCGACTTACCGGCTTCTCTGAACGCGTCATACGCCGACAAGTTCAGATTGGAGGGCACCGCACCGGTACCAAACAACCCTGCCTGCAATACCTTTTGCTCGGCACTGGCAGTGCTGAGGTTGAATTGCACCAATGCCCCTGCATCGGTGGCCATGGCGGGCACCATATTGCCATTGCTGTCGTAGGTGTAATAAGTAGACCCATCCAGCGTTTGAATGGCTGCAACCAGCGTGGACACTGGGTTGATCACCAAATAGCCTTCAGGCGCCTCGTATTGCACCGAAAAATCCAGTCCGGTGGAAATGTCCTGGCCGCCGCGCATGACCAGATGACCCGCGCCGCCTGGCAAGGAAAATACACCCGGACCGATGGTGCCTCCCACAGCTTCGCCGACGTCTACTTGGTTGTTGTTGTTGGCATCCGAGAAAATCGTGGCATTGACCAGATAACCATCGACCGCAGAGCCCACCACGGCGCCGTTCACCTTGACATCATCCAGGTTGCCAACCTGGTTGAGCACCAGGGTGAGATCATTACCAGCCGCGTCGGTGATTTTGGCGCCCGACAAATTCATGGCGACGGTGGACACACCGTTCACAGTGCTGGCACTCAAAGCAATGCCGTTGATGTCCAGGTCGCCAGCGCTCACCAGGTATTCAAACACCAGCTTGTTGGAGCCGCTGCCTGAGATGTAGGTTGCAAAGCGGGGGATTGGGCTGTCGAGGGCCAAAGCCAGCCTGGGCGTGCCCCCGCTGGTATCAAGATACACCACCTCGCTGGACTCCACCACAAACGTCATGGTTTGCCCGCGGTCATACACGCCAGCGCCTGGCACTTGGACGGACGCCACAACAGGCGCCTGGTCGTCCACCAACACGGTAATCTCCGGGCTGCTGGCGCCTCGGTTGTCCGCGGCGTCTTGCAGCACAACGGACAGGTTGTGCACACCGCTGCCCAGTTGGACATTCGTGAATTGAATCGAACCCGAGGCCCCCACCGTGGCTACGGCCCCCTGAACCACTTGACCACCGTCCAACAATTGCGCCACAGCATTCGCATCCGAGGCCTGCGCCGCGGCAGAGAACGTCAGGCCTGATCCGGGGGCAGTGACCTTGTCCGAACTGTCCCTGCCCGAGTCAGACACCAGAGTGAGGGCTGACGGGGTGGAGGGCAAGGATGTGTCCAGCTTGAGCGTGATATTGACGGGGCTGGCTGCATTACCGGCCAGGTCCAGCACGCGGGCTTGGAGCGTATAGGTTCCATCCCCGCCCAGGGCCTGTACGGTGGCAGCCGACAGATTCAACCGAAAAGATCCATCGTCCCCCACCTGCGAGGAACCAATTTTGGTGGTCCCATTAAAAATATCCACCCCTTGACCGGGCTCCACACCCGCCACCGTACCAGTGAAGCTCAGACCGGCCTGGACCGTGGCGGCATTGACGACCGGACTGAGCGGCGTCACGGTGAACCCTGTCGGCGCGGTCTTGTCCACCACCAAGCGCTGGTTAATGGTTTGGAGCACGTTGGCATGGCTGGCATCGTTGCTGGCAAAGACCTGCACTTGTATGCGGTACTCGCCATCCTGAAGTCCGGCCAGCGAACCGGTGATCGCTCGCAGCGCAGCGTTGTAGGACAGTGTTCCGTCCACGGTCGACTGGTTGCCGACGTTGATCAGGGTCACGACCAGTTGTGCCTTGGGATCGGTCAAGCTGACCGACTGCTGAAAAGGCAAGGCGACTTCACTCGCGCTGAACTGGTTGTCGGGCAGTGCGGCCAAGCGGGCTTGCGCGGGGCCCAGATTGGCGCTCAGGCTTTGTACACCCATGCCGGCATTTCCCGCAGCATCCTGGACCGAGGCCACCAGTGACAGATCCCCCGAGGTGATCAACACCGCCTGGGCATAGTCAACGTCAATGGAAAAGGCCTGGTTGTGGACCACACCGCTCAGTTGCAACACTATCACACCCTGGCTGTCTTTCATCGCCACGGTCACAGCCTGACCTTCGGGTGCACCTTGTGACAAGCCCGAAATCTTGAGACCCTCATCGATCATCGACTGCGTCAACACCTCCACCGGTTGGCCCTGCACATCAAGTAATGACACGGTGACGCTAGGCGGTGTTTTATCCAGCGTGGTGGAATACACCGAGGAAGTCACCACTCCATCGGCCGGCCTCATTTCATAGGAGAGCGAATAATTGCCTTCGGCCAGGGATGCGAGCACACTGGCTGCCACCGTCAGCGTGAACTGACCAGCAGCGTCTATCACCCCCGATTGCGTCACGCTTCTCCCTGCCGTGTCGCGCAAGGTCACTGTGATGGGAGTTTGGGCACTCACACCCTCTACGGTCCCGCTCAGCGTCAGCCCTGAGGTGACGTTAACCAGCGTGATGTAGTCGGGATGTGATACCGACACAAACGCCGGCGACTTGATAGCGAACGGGTAGGAACTTTCACTACCGATGTTGCCGGCCACATCCACAGGCTTGAACTTCAACAGGTAATTGCCAGCAGGCAACGTCGACAAGTCCCCCGACACCAACTGGGTCACAGGGTCATAGGTCAGGTTGGCCTGGGTCTTGGCATCAGCCGTCCAGACTTGAACCTGGGCACTCTGCAATGTTTCATTGGCTTGGAATGCCCAGCGAATGGCCGAAGTCAGGGCCTTAGGTACGATGAAACTCGAGGATGCAGGCGAAGATGTCACCTGAGGCGATTGACTGTCGTACACCAATGTAACTGGTGCAGACCAGGTTGAACTGTTACCCGCCTCGTCGGTCTGGCGCACCGAGATCTGGTACGTTGCATTGTTGCTGATGCCAAACGATGAGGCCGATAAGTCCAGGGGAGAGCCCGATACCTTGGTCAGGGCGGTCAAACCGTTGCCGTTGACCGAAATGTCCAGATTCGACTTGACCTCTGCACCCACCACACGCACCGATGTGGCATTGGATGAAATGCCATCCGGCGCCCCAGTGTCCACCGTCCAACTCACCACAGGCACTGAGGCCACGTTGTCCAGTGTCACAACAAAGTCACGAGACTCTGCTCCCGCGATACCGGATGCCGTATAAAACCTAGTCGAAAGCTTGTACACAGCACCGTTGACGCTGGCATCGGCAGCCATGCCCCAGAGGGACTGATCCACCTGAAACGACATCGTCTTGGCGGCCACTTCTGCCGCCGTGATGGTGTGGGTCACTGCAGTGAGTTTGCCATTGACCAAGACCCTCAGCACATCTCCGGCAATGACGTCGCTGTTGGCCAAGTCTTGCTTGAGCGTGTATTTCTGCCCGGCTTTGAGCTGGGCACCGCCCAGCAGTTTCAAGGGCGCCTGATTGGCATCCAAAAGAACGGGGGCCAGTGGCATGCTGCGCCCGCCATCGGCGGGCGCAGCGAGCGACCCCACCACCGCCGAGATGTCATTCAAGAGTGAAGTGACTTTGTCTGCGGTGTAGTTTGCTACGTTGAAGGTACCCGCACTGATCGCCCCGGTGAGGTAATACTGTGATGCGTACTCGGTGGCTACCATGGCGTTAAGCGCCGCCTTGGAATTGGGGTCAGCACTGTTGAAGACCTGGCTCACGGCCGCATTAACTTGGGCGACCGACACTGCCACATCGGCCGCGTTGGTGATAGTGACGCCATTGACATTACTCAACACCGATGTCATGAAGCTAGACTGCGTCAGATCCACCGCCTGAATCGATGCCCCTTGGCTGCTGATCAACGAAGCATAACTTTTAGCCAAGGCCTCGACCACCTTGAGGGAAGCCTGATTCAAACTGAGCGGAGTCGTCGTGGAAGACTTTTGCACAGCAGCAGCCCCCACCACCATGATATTGGCCACCTGGGCGGATTTGGCATACAACTCGAGGTACTTCACTTTCTCAGCGGTACTGCCACTGGCGTAAGCACTCTCCACGGGATCAAGATTCAGCAAATCGGCTGCCGTGACATTAGCCCCCAAACCGAGCAGTTGTTTGACCGCGGACACTGACGCATCGATCGATAGACTGGATCCGCCGCGTATGGATTGAACCAAGGTGGTCAAAGAGGTCACCACCTGGGCGGTTTCAGGCGCAAGCAAAATACCCTGGTACACCAGCCCTGTTCCATACAGATCGGTGCCGCCAAAGACATGCACAGCGCCCTTTCCGCCGAGTCCACTGTAGTTCCCCAAAGCATCAGTGACCACGTAGACATCACCGCCCGCGGCTTTTTCGCCGATGTCAAACACACCATTACCGTTGGCATCGGTGAAATCGAAAACGCCATCCCCATCGCCATCTCGCCACACCACCGCTTGGTCGAGATAGCCCTTGATTACCGATCCTGATCCAAACGACACCCCGGATGCACCCGCACTGGTAGCCCCGGAACCCCCGCCGCCGCCCCCGCCTGCCAGCAGTGACGCTGGAGAGCTCTTGAGCGCTTTGCTCGCGGTGGAGGATTCATTCTCCTGCGAGGGTTTGTCGTTCGCCGTGGGTTGCTCGGTTGAACTGGCGCTTTCGTCTTCGCTTTTTTTCTCAGCCGATGACTCGGCGTTGTCGGTTGACTTATTTGCGGATTTGTCTTCGGGCCGGCTCACCTCGTTGGATGAATTCTCGACGGAAGTTGTCGCCACCTGTGCCCGATCGAGTTGCGCCAGCAACGTGGACGTGTCCTGAATTGTGTGATGGGGGTCGGGTGACGCTATCGTGGCGACTGAAGGCAGTGTCAAATCGCTCGACGCTGGGTCGTCGGTCTGCACCAGCGTAGTTTCATTCCAACTTCCTCTCAGAGCCAGTTGAATCACACCTTCTTGTGTTTCCAAAGGAACCGCCACCAGAAGTGGATGAGAACCAGATAGTACGGTTTGTATGAATTGCTCCCAACCTTGGGAGTCACGCGATGTTGGATACAACATCGGATCAATTTCCGTCAGAGGTGTCGTATCGAGTTTTGACTCTGACGTCTTTTCATCATGGAGAATCCCTGTTGGAACTTCATTTGCCGTATTGGGGATCGCACCAGCGTGGGCTTGCGTCAGCTGCTCGGCCAGTGCGGCTACCATCAATGTGGCCACCAAGGCTTGGTGATTTTGCAACGCCACAGATTGCGTAACACGTTGCAACAATTGCAATCGCCGAAGGATAACGTCCACAGTCAAGTAATGGCTTTCAACCCGCGTGTCAGTTGACGGATACATGATGGGATGTCCTCTGCAAGTATTCACTTTTGAGTGTTAAAGTGAATCTGATGTCTGAGGATAACTCGCACGGGTCAGGCCGTTTTTGATATCAAGCCTGCCACCACCCAAGCCATCAATTACGAGCTGAATTTCAGGCATAAAAAATGCCTACTTTTAAAGTTTAAAAATATATATTTGCATCCTTAAAAACTACTTTTTTTACATTTCTTTACAACGCAATCCAAGCCTAGTGTTTACCCTCGTCTTCGCCTGGTGTAAAGGGATGGGTGGAATCCCTCACCCCATCACCCACCCCCCATCCACCACCACCACCTGCCCCGTCACAAACCGCCCCCAATCACTGGCCAGAAACAACACCGGTCCCACCACATCCTCAGGCGTGGCCACCCGCCTCAACGGAGTTTGTGAGGCAATCAGTTCCCGCACCTCTTCGCGGGTCGCTCGCGCGTTGTCGGTCGGGAATACCAACCCCGGCGCCACGCAGTTCACCCGGATCCCCAGCGGTCCCAGTTCCGCCGCGAGAGTGCGGCTGAAACCCACCAGGGCCGACTTGGCCGTGGTGTAGTCGTGATAAGGCACCGAGGGACGCTCCACCAAATCGCTGGTGAGGTTGACGATGGAGCCCTTGGTGCGCTTGCGCATCAGGGGCAGTGCCGCCTGACACACCTCAAAGCAGCTGCGCACGGCGCCATCCAGTTGTGACTGGTAGTGGGACCACTGCAACTCCCAAAACCGTTCGCGATCTTCGGGGTCAAAGCGGTAAGGACGAAACGCGTTGTTGATGACCACGTCTAGCCGACCTACTTCGCGCTCAATGCGCTGCATCATGGCTTGCACAGCCTGGCCATGGGTCACATCGCAAGGCAAGGCCCACCCATCACCGCCCAAGGTTTGGCACTCTTGCGCCACCGCTTCGGCCGTAGCCTGGTTGTTCAGGTAGTTGACCACCACCAGGGCGCCTTCACGCGCACACCCCCTTGCGATGGCTGCACCGATGCCACGTCCACCACCGGTCACCAGCACAACCTGCCCCGCCAGGGCGCCTTGTCGTTCTGTCATGATCGCCCCGGCAACAAATCCTGGCTGACCACATCGGTCATGCGCAGATCGCGGGTGATCAATCCCAGTTGTCGGTACACCTGCGCGCCCTTTTGCAAGGTGTCGACATCGATCGCGCCCAGACCACGCTGCTGCGTGAGGGGCGACACGCTGGCGGCGTTGCGCAGTTTGATGATCTCCAGGTTGATCGCCGGATTTTGACCGTCGATCGCCACCTGCGTGGCCAACTGGGCCGCCTCTTGCGGCGACTGAATCATCCACTGCATGCTGTCACGGTAGCCCTGCAGGAAACGGCGCAACATCTCCTTGCGCTGCTGGTAGGTGTCTTCGCGCACCACAAACACATCGCTGGATATGTTCAGGTGCTGGCGCACTTCCATGACATGCACCGCACCGAGTCCGCGCAGCCGGCCCACCGCCAGCCCGGTGTCAGTGGCGGCGGTGGCATCCACTTGTCCTTGCATCAAGGGCGCAAAATTCAGCAATCCCGTCACCACCACGGTCACATCCGATTCTTTCAACCCCGCCTGATGCAGCAAGACTTGAAGGTTCTGGCGCGTACCACTCGAGAGGCTGTAAACCCCGACACGCTTACCTTTCAAGTCCGCGGGCTGTCGAATCGGCGTGGAGGCCAGCGACACCACGTTGAAAACGTTTTGCGGGTAGATGTCGTAGATCACTCGCAGCTTTTCGCCTTTGTCGAGCGCAGCAAACAGGGACCCAGGATCGGTGAAGGCCACATCGGCCTGACCGCTCAAGAGGTTGCGCAAGGCATCGCCCCCGCCGGCTCCCGGCACATAGCCCAGGGCAATGCCACGGGCTCTAAAAAAGCTCTTCTGCTCATCCACCAGCAGGTTGGTGATTTCGGTGATGGGCTTGCTCCAGCCGGCCACCACGCATTTGTCCAAGGCGGGTTGCGCTGTCGCACCCACGCCCCAACCCGAAAGCACCGCTGAAGCGGTTCGGACAAGCCATCGTCGTCGTTGCATTGTCAGTCCTTTCAAACATCCATTCACGCCATCACGGCGAGACGTCCAGCGACGTCGCGCGCACCGGCAGCGAGAGTCGTCGCAGCAACCAGGTTTCACACTGCACACCCAACTGATATAGGCCCCACCCCATGAGCGTGATCAATACCAGCACCGCGAACATCAGCGGCGTGTCCATGGACCCTTGCGCCGCAATGATGAGCGCCCCCAGT
>JACCEC012379824.1_pt1 | contig 29793 bp, 33 predicted proteins | sample 7450121 | NCBI WGS metagenome assembly JACCEC01 (sample SAMN15323455, study PRJNA562643) | freshwater metagenome | isolation source: river surface water | place: USA:Blue River Watershed | collected 2017-08-18 | reverse complement strand
GGCAGTAAGCAAAACGGTGGCAGAAAGATTTACGTGTTCAAGCGTAAGAAGAAAGACGGAACTGTAGTTACTACATCAAGTAACAAGGCTAGAGTTGAGTATGAAAAGCGCACAGGTAAGACACTACCACGTCACATAGAAGTGGATCATAAGAACAATGGTGGACGCAGTGGAGACGATCGCCCGTCTAATCTTCGGGCAATTAGTAAGAGCAAGAACGTTGCTAAAGAGAACAAGCGTAGAGCAAAGAAACCTCCAGCTAAGAAAAAGGCCAAGCGATGAAACTCAAAAAGGTAGTAGTACTCTCTGACATCCAAGCTCCTGCCCACGATGGCAGAGCTATCACTACAGTCCAGCAGTTCGTAGAAGACTTTGAGCCTGATGAGATTTACTGTGTAGGTGATGAGGCTGACAGTCCTGAACCTTCTCGCTGGAATAAAGGTCGTGCTGCTGAGTACGCAAGAACTCTACAGTCTGGACTAGATAAGACATCTGAGATTATGGAAGGTTTCAAGAATGCCTTAGGCGATAAGCCGTTCCATGTGATGAGGAGTAACCATGGAGAGAGAATCAGCAACTACATCAACAAGTACGCTCCAGCACTTGCAGGCTTGCGCGAGTTGGAGTATGAAGCATTGCTACGATACGATGAACTTGATATTACCTACCATGATAAAATCTGGCAATTTGCGCCCGGATGGGCTCTTGCCCATGGAGATGAGGGAAACCTTATTCAAACTTCGGGGGGAACTGCGCTTAGCCTTGCAAGACGTATCGGACTATCTGTCGTATGCGGACATACACACAGACAGGGAATGCAGCACTACCACGTCGGTTACAATGGTAGAATCTCCAATAGACTTTTCGGAGTCGAAGTAGGACACCTGATGGACTTGAACAAGGCTGACTACCTGAGCACAGGTGCAGCTAACTGGCAACAAGGTTTCACGGTATTGTACATTAGACGATCGAACGTAACACCTGTAAACGTTCCTATTGTTGGCCGTTCTTTCACCGTAGAAGGAGAAGTCTACGCGTGGTAATAACGGAACAGTACGAGAATCTCGTAGGTTCAATCGCCTACGAGTTCTCTCGTAAATATTATATGGTTCCTGTCGAAGACATCAGGCAGGAGTTATGGATTTGGTTTCTTGAACATCCCAATAAAATCAAGGTGTGGGAAGCTCTTGACGGCAAGCAATCCACGAAGCTTATAGCGCGCTCGCTGCGTAATGCTGCAAAGGACTTCTGCCAAAAGGAGAAAGCTAACGCAGTAGGTTATCGCGTTGATGATCTATATTACTACGATAGAGAAGTTGTTGAGTTGCTATTACCTGCTGTCATGCGTGGTGATTTAGTAGCTCCTTCACTCGTAGACTTAGGCTTTAGTAGCACAAAGAAGGTCGCTGCTGAGGGTGGTAACTGGTTCGCCATGATGGCTGATATCCAGCAAGCACTAAAGAAATTACCTGAGGAACAGTTCAACCTCATCTATCTGAGATACGCTGAGAACTCTGAGATAGCTATCGTAGCTAAGGAATTATCTATCAGCCAGGACGCTGCACGTATGCGCGTGAATCGCGCCATGAATAACCTTATTAACTTCTTGGGTGGTAAGCGACCACGCAGGGAAAGAGATTACACAGAGGAGCAAGTCAATGAGTACCGAGTTGGGGATACAGAAAGTTCAGAAGACATTCGAGACGATATCGAAGAAGCTGACGGACAAGACTTGGAGTGATGCGCAGGATGCTGATTTAATTGAAGCCCTGAGTAACACACAGGAGATTATCACACAGCTGTCTAATCAGATTTACATTATGACAGACTATCTTGAGCAGTATTATGTAGCTATTCGTGCGTTGCCACTATTCACGGCTGGCGATGAACCAGCTGACGACATTGAATTGTCAAGCCCGACACAAACCAACGCTGCGCGTGATCCACGCGTAGTAGGTAATCGTGCTACGCGTAGGAAGGCTAAGCGTAAATGATTTGTAGCTCTTGCGCATGGGCAGCGGAAAGAAACCGCGTGTCAGACATAAAGACAGCCGAAGAATTACACGCGAACTGTAAGGGTTGCGCGTGCCAGCATAAGACGGGTCAGGGCTGGACAAAAAAGAAAGCCCCACGCGCCACACACGCGTAGGGCTTCCGGTTTAGCTTAGAGTGCTAAGGCAAGTATAGCACTCGTAGCCATAAGCGTAGCAAGGCTTAACCACACGATAAACCTTGCTTGTTCGCTTGCGCTCTCAAAACTCTCCACTTAACTCACGCTCCTTTCGTGAGCTAGTGACTATGTGATTCCACACCGGAACTGGTGTGATACCACGCTCGATCTGTTCTGCACGCCTCTCGTGCCTGTCTTGGTCAGCCCAAATACCTGCAAGGTCTTGGAACTTCAACGCGTACTCCTTGCACTCTGTAAAAGCCTCACAGCCCCTACAAATACTGCGTGCAAGGTTAGCGCTAGGTGTGCGTGACCAGCTTATCTTGTGGTTGCCACCCTTTTCCTCGGGAAACCACATGTCAGGGTTGAGTGCGTCTGCACATGAAGCGTGCTTAGAGAATACTGGTAGGTCTATCATAGCTGGCCTCCCGAGTATGAGAACACACGATAAGTGCAACGCATGTCATCACCTACACACGGCGACTTTCTAGCAGCACCACACGAAGCGCATGGGTATTCCTGTGGGTCATCTATGTTGAACTCACTCGCAGGAAGCGGCTTGATAATCAAGCGTGTGTGTTTCTTTGCAGGACGCCACTTGAGTGTGACACGGGCAGGGCCGTCTATCTCCCAACCTTCCTCTATGTGTAAGTATTCCGCAGGGTAGAGCGAAACCTTAGACACGAATAGTCCTTCCTCACGCTCGTCCCACACGAGGTTCTCCCATGAGTGTGCCATTGTTCTCATTGTGTAGCCCCTAACTTACTCATGGCACACGGGTAGCAATAGTAGCGTTCAGCTACATCATTGTTGCTCACATGTATCTGTGTGCCACACTTATCACACTCAACTTGCTTGGGCATCTGTGTCTCCTATCGGTAGATGATTAGCGAGGTCAGCGTACTCCTGCGCTCGCTTCGCCATGTGGCTCGCCACGCGCTTGTCCTCTGCTTTCTCAGCCTCACGCCGGAACCACTCAGCACGCATGCTGTAATAATACTGCGTAGGCGGAACTGGTTTCCACTCGCGCTTCATACAGACCACTTCGCTTTCTCGCTATGGCGTGGCTCGAGGTCAGCTTCAACCTCTACGCCAGCCTCGGATAGAAAGTGCGTGACGACATTAACGACATCAGCACACGGAACTTGTCGCATGGGGAATGGGTCACCAGCTTCGGGTGAGTATGTCAGACCAGCGTTGATTAGTGCGTTCATGATTTTGCTTGCGTGTATCACAGTATCCAACCCCCTTCAGGTGTTGCTGTTTCGGTGTATCTGTTTTGGTATTTTCTGCACATGCAGTAATCGCTGTGTGTGTCACACAGCATACAAGTCTTGCACGAAGGGCAAGCGTCATTGGTGGTTTCTGTCCAGTCATACGCTATGTCGCAGCCGTTGCACACGACCATATCGTAGGCTGGGTCGTAGTACCCGTCACCTGCGTGGTCACTTTCCTTGAGCCACTCTGCGTACTCTTTGCCTGTACGCCAGTTGTACGGAGTGTAAGACGATAGCTCGCATGATTTGTTAGACCACCACACGCCGTCCTCGTCATAGTTGCCAGCTTCCTCGTGGAATAGGTACATCTCGTACTCAGCTTCCGGTGATACTGTCAGCACGCATACTTTGGATCCGCGTGTGAACTCGTTGAGTAAGTTCCACACTTGAGGATTATCGAGAGCCTTGACACCACCCATAGCAGGTAGCAAGTCCTCTACGAATATGCGTGTATCGCTGCGTGTCTCACCCTTTGGCTCGTACACATCAAGCATGCCATTGTGCCCGATATAGGTGGTTTCTGGGTGCTTCTCATCAGGTAGCACGAATGGGTGACAGTTCGTGATATCAACGACACCACTCGTAGCAATACGAGCATGCCATAGTGCGTGTCCTGTCTGATACTTAGCGCGAGCCTCGAGGAACTGGTTGATACTCTCGTCTGCGTTCATAGTCTTGGATACGATAATGCGGTTCTCCTCAGGCACTACGATTGCAAAGCCGAAGCCATGCGGATTGTTTAGCGCAGAGTTCTCGAGCTTACTGCGTGAAGGTGTTGTATTTGGTGGGATTACACATAGCATGCACATGATTAGTTATCTCCTTGTAGGTCATCTGTTCGTGTGGATAGGAAGCTGACGAGTTCTGGATACTTCTCGTCATTCTTGGCGAGCCAACCGCGATAGCGTGTCCACATCAGGTTGTTCTCATTTGGGCTTACATGAAGGTCACGAGTGTATTCTGTGACCGAGTGTATGAATTGTAGATAGGTCTTGATGCGTGGAACCGCAAGAGAACCCTTGAACACACGAACCTCGATAGTGTTGGTGTTGCCAACATTGACCGCGGAGTAGCGTGAGTTGCTCTGATAACCTTCTCGTATCTTGCGAGTAAGATTACCTGCATCACTATACGAAGCCCAACGCTGCGAGCTTCTGCCAGCAATTCTGCGTACATGGCGTTGGTTATCGTAGATGAGCTTAGTGAAGCGTAATAGGTGAGCTTCATACTTACCGCGATTGAAGCTACCTTGTCTGCGCCACCCGAATGTCTCACGATTGACATGCACATGGAAACCACAAGTATCGGTATCCCATGAGCGAAAGCCCTGCTCACGCAGCTCGTCTACCATGTGCCATGGGAAGTGCTGCATGTATTCATCAAGCGTGTGAGGTTGGGTAACTATCTCGAAGCCGTCCTCGATAGACCCGTCATACTTGAGGTAGCCTCTCTGTGTATCCTCAAGGTAGGAGTTAGCGAGTACCGCGCCCTCCTGTCGATCCGCGCTTTCAGCCTCAACCTCAAGCTCAAATCCCATGAACATGCGGTTATCGTCTGAGCCGTGGAAGGTGAAGCCACCATACGGGACGAAATCCCATGACTTGATGATGCTGTACCGCTGGTCACACTCGTGGTCTGATATGTCCCAGCATTGTTGGTCACAGTCGTTACAAGTCTCAACGCTAAGTACGCAAGAACGACATGCATTGACATCTGCGAACTCGAGATACTCCATTTCGATTTCGTGTTCCCAAGAGCAGCAGTTGTCACACTCAACCATGTCGGTGTATTGCTCGAAGCATGGCGTACACACATACTTGATACCGCTACGAGGCCGACTTATCCTGTGCATCTCTGGTAGGCGAGCGAACATGCTTGGTCGGTTCAGGTTGTATGGATTGTAGAATGTGTTCTCGCAATCCCCACACTTGTTCGTGCAGGAAGTGTGAACTAAGCCCTCTGTGCCGTCTGTGAGACTAACGGCTGTCACGAGATATCTGGAGTAACCCAAGCGAGCACAGGCTTGACAACCTTGTGGGTGCGCTAAGACTTCCTCTCGTGTGAGCTGTATCGTGGTCTCAAGGTTCATCCATAGAGCGTGGTAGTCACGCCACATGTCCTTGAGGCACTCGTTTTCTTTCATCTCTGCGTTACGATACTCGGTCACGATAAGTGTTGCGATACAGTTGAAGCAGTACGGGTTACAGTCATCTGCTGTGTGAAACGCAGAGTGAACGAACAAGCTGCGTAGGTCACCGCAGTTAGCGCAATCTCCTGCGCCTACTGCGCCGTATGCGAAGTGAAACTCCCTCGTGGGTGGGGGTGGGTCTTGAAAGCGTGCGTATAGCGTCATGATGACATCTCCTCTTGTGCTAGTATGAACATCTGCTTGATGAGGTCTGCTTGCTGCTCAATACCGATTAGATTACATGCGATTTTGAGCAAGGTATCCCTAGAATGAGAGCGAACTTCGTGTATGTATGGAACTGACGACTGGAAGTCGTACAAGTGCCATTCGCCGAAGCCGTACTCTATCTTGTAGTTTCCTACTGTGAGCGTGTAGAACTCTCTTTCCCGCTCAGGGTTATCTGCGTCAGGGTGCTGTGTGATTTTCGGTGCGGTATCCATGTCTGTGTTATCCTTTCTTGATAACGGGTGAGATTTCGTCCATTATGCGCTCAAGGCGTATAGCCTCAGACCGCCAGAAGTCACGGCTTCGTGTGAGCCGTGCGTTTGCTGTGGCACTCGTGATGATGAGTGACACACTCGTGATAAGTGCTATCGAGATACCGATAACATCTAGGTCGGACAGGTACATGAACTTTCCTTTCGTGTGATGAAGGAGATTTTCCTTCTGAGAACCACTTTACCAAAACCACAGCAGAAGTCAAGAACCCTGAGTGAACTCAGCCTAACCTCGTACCCGTGAAAATAGTGCGTGCGTGTGTACGTATGACGACAGTCAATGTACCGCGTGTGTGTCAGATTGCGCGTGCGTGTGTCCGTGAGGGGGCGCGTATGGATACAAAATCGGACGCGTAGGATCAAGATTTCAACCGGATCCGCGTAGCGACATTCCATGAACTAAGCGCATGTACGCATGAACAGCGAAAAGACCCCATGAGCGCCGGAAAGAGAGCCGGAAAGCCGGAAAGAGAGCCAGAAAAGAGCCACCCACGACACGCCCAAAACCGCAGGTCAGAAGGCTAATTTGGAGTTTTTGCCGGTTCGGTGGTAGCGTTCTCCTATCGGTTCAACCGAGCCGACACAAACCACACGAAAGGCAAGAAAATGAACAAGGAACAAATCACCGAGCTACTAGCACCATTCGCGCTAACCGCTACAACCGCAAAGAGCGCGGCGAACCGCATAGAGAGCGCACTCAGCAAGACCGGCACACCGGCGCAATTACTCTCAAGCGTGTCTCTCTCCATGCGTGGCTTGAAAGACAAGACAGACGAGAACTCAAGCGACTTTGGCGCGGTTCAGGCATTGGAAAGCGCGTTCGCGTTCGCTTCCGCTATCTCCAAGAAGGGAACGGAGAAGGCCAAAGGCACGACCCGCGAAGTATGGGCAGATAGCCAAGAGGAAGCTATTGCGCTCAAGAAGGCGCAGGAAGCCGTGAAGCCGGTTAAGCCAGCGAAGCCTAAGAAGGCCGATGCGCGTGATGAATACGCGAGCCTTGCGGAAGCGTTCATCTCCTCGCTAACCCCTGACCAGTTCGCGCAATTCTTAAGCATGACCGCTGGCAGATAGTCACCCGACACAAACTCAGCCCCTACGCGTAGCGATACGCGTGGGGGTTTTTTTATACCCAAAAACCCCGCGTGCCACGCGCCGGGGCGCTGCCCCGGACCCCGCTGGGGGTACCCCCCAGACCCCCAACCGGTGTCGCTAGCGCGACCCGGGTTCTTATAGCCTACGGCTATGGATATTATACTATCCCCGTAAAATATTTTTCCAGTATTACAAAAGTGCAGGTCAGAGCCATATTTGGGTATCTGTAAAAAGTCATACCGTTCGGTTTTCTAATTTGAACGGGTTAGTATATATGTAGGGGTAACGAGCGGAAGTCCCTAGCGAGTTACCAGCTCGGCGGCTTTATTGCCGCCTCGCAGGGGGGTAGTGAGGCGCTCTTAGGGAGCGCCGAACGAAGGGGGGATATAGGGAGGTTTTATTATGGCTGCTAAGGGTGGTCAAGAACATCATAACGTGGCTAAGCTTAAAGAGGCTAAGGCCAAGGTTTTAGATTTTGTAAGACAAGGTTTGGATCTTCAAGATGCCATAGCTAGGTCTGGTCGCAAACCTGACGTCATGAAGGACTGGCGTAAAGATGCCACCTTTATGAGAGACCTGGAAAAGGCTAAGGCTGAAGGTGAGAAAACCCTGAGTATAGTCTCGGGTGATGCCAAGTATAAGATTGGCTTTGAAGAGTTTTCCACAGAGTTCCTGGATAGCCCGATCTTCCAGCACCACCGTGCTTGGATAGATGTGCTGGAGGGTAGAGAGCCTTCCTGGTTACATCCGGCTATGACCTATGAGCCTGCCAGTCAGAAGCGTCTGCTGATAAACGTTCCTCCTGAGCATGCTAAGTCTACCGTCATCACGGTGAACTACTGTGTGTACCGGATCGCTATGGATCCGAATGTTAAGATTACCATCGTCTCCAAAACCCAGGAGCGTGCCAAGGAGTATCTCTATTCCATCAAGCAGCGTCTGAGCCATGAACGCTGGTCTAAGCTTCAGGCCGTCTATGGTTCTGCTGGGGGATGGAAAGAAGATGCGGATACTTGGAAGGCTGATAGGATTTACCTGTCTCGTGATTCTACCGAGAAGGATCCGACGGTGCAAGCGCTCGGTATTGGTGGCCAGATTACTGGCGCCCGTTCCAACCTCATCATCCTGGATGACGTTGTTACGACTTCAAATGCGCACGAATGGGAGAAACAACTCCTCTGGCTACAACGAGATGTAGTTACCCGTCTTGGTGATAATGGTAAGTTGCTTATCGTTGGAACCCGCATAGCGGCAAATGACCTTTATCGCGAGATCCGTAACCCTGATCACTGGGTTGGCGGCAAGACACCTTTTACGTATTTTGCTATGCCTGCGGTATTGGAGGTTTATGAGAACCCCGAAGAATGGGTCACCCTGTGGCCTAAATCCCATGTTCCTTGGGAAGGCTCGGATGAGAGCGTCGTTCCCGATGAGAATGGGTTATACCCAAAGTGGGATGGCCCAGCTCTCTTTAGAAGACGTTCTGAGGTTAGCCCTTCAGCTTGGGCCCTTGTCTACCAGCAGCAGGACGTACAAGAGGATTCAATTTTCCCACCTGCGGCAGTCCAAGGTTCAGTCAACCGGATGCGCAAAAGGGGCCCACTCAAAGTAGGAGTTCCTGGACATCCCAGAGAACAGGGTGCCTGGTATACCATTATGGGCTTAGACCCAGCTATGAGTGGTAATACAGCAGCAGTTATCATGACTGTTGATCGTAACACTCGTAAGCGTTGGATTCTTGATGTTGAGAATATGAAAGATCCAACTCCAGATAAGATTCAACAATTGATTGAAGACTGGGTTGACAAGTATCAGCCTCAAGAACTACGTATTGAGATTAACGCCCATCAAAAGGCTTACTCTCTGGATCAAGATTTACAGCAGTATCTTGCCTCTCGTGGCGTGAAGTTCTCTTCACAGTTCACAGGCAAGAATAAGTGGGACACATCATTCGGTGTGGCTGCTATGTCAGGCTTGTTTGGCACTGTGCGTGGTAATACGCATCAGGACGATAACCTGATAGAGCTACCTAGCCAGGATGGATCTGAGGGTATAAAAGCCCTAATCCAGCAACTGATTACATGGAAGCCTGATACACGCGGTCCAACAGACTGTGTGATGGCTTTATGGTTTTGTGAGTTGCGTGCTAAAGAGGTTATCTCTAATGCACGTATCAACCAAAGCCATCTTACCAATAGGTGGGCCACCCGTAGACAACTAGAGAATCGTTACGTTGTGAACGTAAACGATTACGAATTCTCACAGTACGAATAGGATAATGATGGCGTTAGATATCGATACAATTGCACGGCGAGTGCAAAACATGAAGGAGCGTAATCGCGACCGCGATGCTCGTATGTCAGACATACTCGCTGTACGCAAGGGGAGAATGACTGAGGTATTCCCAGATCTATTCCCTGAAGGTATGAGCCAGCCTATGGTTGCTAACTTCATTGATGTAGCAGCTCGCGATTTGGCTGAAGTACTAGCGCCACTACCATCATTCAACTGCTCAACTAGCAACTCTACCTCAGACAGAGCTAAGGCTTTTGCTGATAAGCGTAGCATGATTGCTAACAACTATATTTACAATTCACGCCTACAGTCACAGATGTACTGGGGTGCTGACTGGTATTTCACTTATGGCTTTCTACCAATCCACGTAGAGCCAGACTTTGAATCAAATTTGCCACGCATACGCGTCGAAGACCCAATGGGTGCTTACCCTGAATACGATAGATTCGGCCGTTGTGTGGCGTATGCCAAACGATACATGAAGACCATTGGCGAACTTGCCAATGACTACCCAGAATATGCGGGTGCACTTCTGGGTAAGCTTGGTTTCAACCAAGATACTAGCGCGCTTGTAGAGATGATTCGTTACACCGATAAGGACGTAACGGTTCTTTATGTGCCTAGCCGTAATAACCTTGTACTTAACGTAGCTCGTAACATCACAGGCAAGATGAATGTAGCAATTGCTCGTCGTCCTGGTATTGATGATGAAGCACGGGGACAATTTGATGATGTGTTGTACGTCCAACTAGCACGTGCTCGTTTTGCTAACCTCGCTATGGAGGCTGCTGAGAAATCAGTACAGGCTCCTATCGTGGTGCCGAACGATGTATTAGATCTGCCTATCGGCCCAGACGCCATTATCCGAACAGCTCAACCACAAGGCGTGGGTCGTGTCAGACTAGACGTACCACAAGCAGCATTTCAGGAACAGCAGATGCTATCGTCTGAACTCAGACTTGGCGCTCGCTATCCTGAAGGTAGAACTGGAAACATTGACGCAAGTATCATTACTGGTCAAGGTGTCCAGGCACTTCTCGGTGCCTTCGATTCTCAAGTCAAGGCTGGTCAAATCATCCTTGCTGAGACATTTGAAGAAGTCATCGCGATGTGCTTTGATATGGATGAAAGACTCTTCAACGAAGAGAAGAGCGTCAGAGGCGTATCGCAGGGTACTCCGTACGAGTTAAAGTACATGCCAAGCAAGGATATTAAAGGCGACCACACTATAGAAGTTCGCTACGGCTTGATGGCTGGTCTTGACCCATCGCGTGCTCTGATTTTCTCACTTCAAGCTCTAGGTGCAGATCTTGTATCTAAAGATTTCGTACGCAGAGAATTGAACTGGAGTCTTAACGTATCGCAAGAGGAACAACGCATTGAGATTGAAAAGATGCGTGATAACCTAAGTGCTGCTATCACAGCAACTGCACAGGCAATCCCTGCTATGGCAAGTCAAGGACAAGATCCTTCTCAGCTCATTCAGAAGATTGCTGACGTTATTGAGCGTCGACAAAAGGGAGACAGCATAGAGGCTGCTGCGTTGGCCGTGTTCACGCCTCCACAGGCACCTGAACAACCAATGCAGCCAGAGATGACTCCACCAGGCGCACAAGGCCCAGTTGAGCAGGCTCCCCCGTCCCCAGCCGCTCCTGGATTACCTTCTGGTGGGGTCCCTCAACAAGCTCCTGACTTAGGTGCAATTCTAGCTGGATTGGGAGGAATGTAACTTGGCTGAAGGAATTAGAGTTTCTGGCGTAGGCCCAGGTGCACGCCGTACTGATTTAGATCGTGCTGCCAAAGTACAAAGAGATGCTAAGATTCAACGTGCAGCAGGTGGCTCTTACGGCGAGCGCACAGAGCTAGCTGGTCTAGCTACAGGTGCTCCTATGGCTAAAGCTGCTCCAGTAGCAACTATGTCACCAGCTTCTGCAAGCATTCCAACTGTAGGTATCTTTGAGCCTACTACACGTCCTAATGAACCATTAACTGCTGGCGTAGATGTTGGCGAAGGACCTGGTTCTGAAGTACTTATGACACCAGTAGATGCACCAGATCAACTAGCTGCATTCGCTCGTGCTATGTACATGGCAAATCCAACACCACAATTACGTCGTATCGTAGAGGCATTTGAAGAAGAAGGTCGGTAGTGGCTAATCCCTTAGATGCATGGAATCCTGAAAAGAATAAACGCATCAAGGTTTCTGGAATATTTGATAATGTCCAGTCTCAACTTGATCGTGTTATTTCAACTGAGATGGCTATGCTTTCGCCAACCCAGTTTCAGAACTTCGATGCATGGGTAAATGCTTATCCAAACCAGAGCAAAGACTTCATTATGTCTGCAGTCAAGCTTGGTTTGAAGCCAGATACACCTGGAATTGGTAAGATTACATCAGTTGATGGACTATCTCAACTAAAACAAGATTTAATTAACACCAAAAACATCAAGTCTGCACTAGAAAAAGACAAATCTCTAGCTGCTGACATCAGAGATGTTCTATATGGTGGTTTCAAAGGTACATCTCGTACCCTTTTTGCTGCACTTCGTGCACCTTACGAGTATGTATCAACAGTAGGACGTGACGCTTATGCGCTTGCTACTCAAAAAGACAAGCCAAGCATGGAACAATTCCTACAAAATGCAAGTCCTTTAGGATTATTCGGGGAAACTACACAGCTTGGTCAGCTGGGACGGGCATTTTTAGCTAATCCTACTAAGGTAGATACTGGCTCTGGTTTCTTTATTAACGAGAAATCCAAAGTACAGAAGGCTCAAGCTAAGGCTATGAGCGCATATGGACTTATTAATGGCAAATCGTTCACTCTTGGACGTGCTGCTATGAAGACTGTGGGTTCAGATCCTAACAGCACACAGTACAAAGTCATGTCAGGCATCATTGATGCTACACTTAACGTGGCTTTAGACCCTACAGTATGGCTAGGTCCTGGTGCTATCACTAAGATCGGTAAGGGTGGCAAGCAACTTAAGGAAGCTAAGCTTGCTGCTAGTGAAGAATTAAAGAAAGAAGCTAATCGTCTAGCTGAGGCAACTCGCCTTACTAAGGAAGAAACAGCGATCCTAAAGGAACGCACTAAACTTAGCAAGGAAGTTACTCGTCAAGCGGATAACAAGTACCTCAAGGCAGAGCAAGCCTATCAGAAAGCACAAGAAGCACGCATTCAGGCAGATTACATTGCCGCGGCTAAGGTGTTCGCTGCTGATACAAAGAATGCTGCTAACCTTGCAGGTCCAGAAGGCGTAGCCTTAGACAACCGTAATATTGGCGAGTTCATCTTTGAACGCATCAATACAGGTAAGCAGAAAGACTCTGTTGATGTACTATCCAGAGTATCTGCTGACTTTTACAACACATCAGGTGCGTTTCCTGGTGGAGTATTCTTTGATGATGTACCACAAGCTGGTGCACTATCCTTTGCTGCACGTGGAAACGATGAGTTCGTAGCACGTTACTTTGGATCTAAGGCTCCTAAGCTACTTGATTTGACAGATGATACATCTGCTCTAACACAGAAGGCTGCTACACAGGAACTAAAGCGCCGTACAGAGCTACTAAATCGTATCAAAGAAGCTGCTGATGATGGTACACTACCAGCTCCTACACGTGAAGCTTTTGATGCTCTAAGAGCTGAGAATTCAACTGTAAGTTCTGTAGTAACTTCAATGCTTGAAGATGCTGTAGCTAAGCCTTTGGGAGCTTGGTTACAAGATATCTCAATTGTTGCTGCTAAAGAGCGTGGTGTAGACCAACGTATGATGTCTACCATCATTGATATGATTCAAGATATTTACAAAGTAGATGGATTTGCCAATATCCGCTCAATCTTTGGTGATACTGGTGGAGTTGTTCTAACCAACCTAGACAATGTAGCTGCTCGTAAGGTTAAAATCAGCGAAGTATTAGCTGAATCTGCAGAGCCAGGTATGGCTGCTAATGCTATGTTGAAGCTTGATAGCGTTATTGAAAGAGCAGAAGATACCCTAGCAGCTAGCCAGAGAGCTCTTGATAATGCCAAAGCTGAGGCTGATGGCATGTCACAGCGCCTTAAGGATATCGAAGCTCTACGTGATTATGCATCTAAAGACCCAGATCTAGTCAAGATGATGCTAAACGATCCTGATAATATCGGTATCGCTAAGCTAATGGATCTTGATATGAAGATTGCCGATACTCGTTATGCTAAAGAATTCTTTGCTAGCGAAGTAGGCTTAACAGATTCACTCTTTGGTGGACTATCTGCTAATACAACTAAGGCTATGCAGTACCTATTCGGTAAGCGTTTCCTATCAGTTGCAGAGATTGTAGCTAAAGAAACCAATACAATGCGCCTAGATCGTCTATTCGGACGTAAGCTAGATATCGAAATTGTAGATGAATTAGCTAAGGCTGACAGCGTAGAGGGTGTAATCTCTGTAATGTTGAAGCACTTAGCTTCTCCAGAGACAGATCCTCAGATTGCTCGTGGCCTATTGCTACGTACTGAGCTAGCTCTTAACAGCAAGAATCCACTAATTAAGCTTGCTGAACCTGTAAGCCAGAAGGCTGTAGCATTCGTTGAGAAGGCTGAGAAGGCTCTAACCAACCAATACATCCGCTCAACTATCCTACCTTTGAATGATTTGGATAGATTATCACGTGGTCTAAATGACTGGTTCACTACAGCTAAAGTACCACAAGAGTTAGTTGATGATGTAATCGGTAAGGTTATTGCTGAAAAGGATTACACAGCTCGTTCTAAGATTATCATGGATGGTATGCGCAAGATGCAAGAGCATCTCGTTAATACTGTTGGTAAAGGTGATGCTGAACTAGGTAAAGTCCTAGATGACGCACTAAAGATTGCTGGTAAAGACCAGGCTATTATACGTAACTATAGCGTTGCTAACCTAGCACAGGGTACAGATCCTAAGCTAATGTTCGCTAATGGCCAAGAACTAGCTATGACTGGTGCTAACTATGCTCACCAGTTCCTAGATGATGTAATCCGCCTACCAGATACACGTCCAATTATTGACGCTATCAACACCTACAACAAGAACGTACCGTTGTATGGTAAAGCAAGAGCTGTAGCTACAACAGCTAACCAGCTTGGTGACTACTGGCGTACAGCTCAGCTAGCATTCCGCGTATCTTACACAATGCGTAACATTGGTGAAATGCAGCTACGTATGTTCTTCTCAGGACATGATAGCATCTTCAATCACCCAATTCAGTTCTTGGCTATGGCTATGGCCAACCCTAAGGGCACAAAGATGCAGGCACTTGCATCACGTATTGGCAAGATGCAGAACGATATCTTTGGCAATAACTTCAAGGATGATATCTCTGAGAAGCTTGTAACAGAAGCCCTAGATGAATACCTACAATTTACAAAGCGTGGTATCAGCGCTGGTGATCCTCGTACTGCTTTCGTAGGTAAGATCTACGAAGTAGTCAATAACAATCACGAGTCATACTACAAGGGTCTTGCATTGACCCTAATGCGCTTTAACAAGGACGATCTAATGCCACTTGTGGCACGTGCTCGTACACCTGAACTACAGGACTCCTTGATTGAGTACCTAACCACCAAGAAGCAGGGTCTAGCTATCCTAGAAAAGATCCAGCGTGGCGCTCGCACCTCTAAGGAAATCAGTGGTGTTAAGGTATCTGACTTTGACAAGATAATCCTGAAGGACGTTACTAAGCCTTTCTCAAAGGATAACCTAAACGTAGAGAACATCAGAACTTACTTGTTCGATCCTAACTCTACAGCATCCTACGAGTATGCTATTCAGGCTATCGGCGGTAAGGGTCCAAAGGCTGAATACATTCGCGAGATGCTTGCTAATGGCAAGGTAACTGTTACTCAAGGTAACAAGACTATGGATATCTCTATCCCAGACTACGCTAAACTAAAGAATGTAGTTGAGATGGATGACCTTGAGATTGGCTTTAAGTCACAGCTAGCTTCATTCTTCAAGCGTGAAGATATGCCTGATTCTACAGTATTGCTATCACGTAGCAAGCGCTTTGCTGAGGGTGAGCCTAAGATGCTCACTAAGGCAGTTGACTGGTTCTTTGACCTAAACGCTAAGTTTGAAAACCTAGCAGCTTTTGGTCCTGAGTTCCGCATGGCTTATTGGGATCACGTAGGTCGTTATGCTACAATGCTTAACACAGATGATCTATTGAAGCTTCAGAAGTCTGCTTTGGATACCCTAGTGCCACTTCGTAAGAATGGTAAGGCTTGGGGCAAGAAGCACCAGACACTTAAGATTATCGAGAAGGAACTCAAGAAGCGTGGTGACAACTACGTTCATGAGGGTGGAATTACCCTAGAGAACCTTAACTCAATGGCAGCTAAGGCTGGATCTAAGTACACTAAGGCACTATTCTATGATGCATCACAGCAGCTTCAGTCTGCTCAAGCTATGCGTCTTATCTTCCCGTTCATCCAGGCACAGTTTAACACTATCCGTAAGTGGGGAGAACTGTTCGTATCTAACCCAGTAAACTTCTATAAGTTGGGTCGTGCGTACAACTCTCTAACCAAAGAAGGTTCTAGTGCCATCTATGACATCACTGGTGTCAAGTATGATGAGGGTCAAGGCTTTATCTACGAAGATGAGTTTGGTGAGAAGCGTTTCCGCTATCCAATTGCTGGCTCATTCCTAGGAGCTCTAGTAGGACAGAACGTAGATGCTGCTCAAGCACTACAACTTACAGCTCCAGTACAGTCACTTAACTTGGCTTTCGGTTCAGTAAATCCAGGAGTACCTGGAATTGGACCTGTTGGACAGTTTGCTTATCAAGCAAGCGGTAAGTCTGCAGCATTCGGACCTGTGTGGAATACCCTACGTGATGTAATTATGCCATTTGGCGAGATTACAGATCCTGTCGGATCTTTAGCTCCAGCATGGTTGCGTAAGAGCTTCTACTACCTAATCAACGATCAGAAAACTGTTGAACGTGGAGTAAAGGACTGGGCTTCATACCTAGCTTCTACTGGTGAGTATGGCGATAATCCATTGATGGATGACGCTATGAGAACTCAGTTATTCAAAGATGCTGAAGGCATGTCTCGTGGTATTGGATTGTTAACAGCTCTATTCCAGAGCATAGCACCAGCTACTCCATCTCAGGAAATCTTTGCAAAGATACCTACCAACAAGGGTAAGGTTGACTTTGCTAGCATGACTATGCTTTACAATGCATGGGATCAGATTAGCCGTAAACACCCTGGAGATTACTTTGCAGCAGTTCACGAGTTCTCATCTGAGTTTGGCGAGCGCAACTTGCTAGCAATCCTAGGTGGTTCTACTCGTACCGTTACAGGTACAAAGGATGCTTGGACATTCTTGAATATGAACCCTGAAGCAGCTGACAAGTATGCTACCAAGAGCGGTGATATCGTCCCATTCTTCTTCCCTGGTGGAGAAGGTGCTACAGCATACTACGCTTGGCAGAAGAAAACAGGACGTCGTGAACCTCTAAGCACAGAAGAGTTAGCTGCAGCAGCAGAAGAACTCGTCTACAAGATGGCTAAGTCTCAGATCTCTGAGATGCAGGCTGCTATGGGTTACTCAGATGTCTGGTATGCCAATGAGATTAATAACCTCAACAAGCGTTTTGGTGGTGCTGCTCCAGCCTCTAGCATCAATGTAGGTACTGACAATGAGCGTATCGCTAACGTTGCTGAGGCTCTACAGGACAAAGCGTTTCAGATGTCTCCAGTATACAACGAGACAGCTCAATTCTATGAGAAGTATTCTCAAGCAATCGAACTACTAAAGCAAGCTCGTGTGACTGCAGAACCTGACCTAGGTAGCTCACACTGGTATGCAACCCAGTTACGCGGAGAACTACAGGAACTTGCTGATAGCTTGATGCTAGAAAACCCAGCATTCGCTCCAATGTTTTATCGTGTATTCGCAGGAACTATGAAGGCAAAGGACTAACGTGGCAGAAACATATAACCAAATGCGGGAGAGGATGATTGCCTCATCCACAGCCTATGCTTCTATGGGTGCTATGGCTAACGCTAACGCTTCTAGTGCAGCTCAATTAGCAGCTCGCATTAGAGCAGAGGGTAGCTTCTACACACAGACCCTAGCTACAGCAGATCCTGTTGCTTTTAGCAACCTCGCAGCTAAGGAAATAGATTCTCTACGTTCTCAGCAAAGAACTGACGGATTTGGTAATAACCTAAACTATCTACAGGCTTTACTACGTGCAACTGGTATGTCAAAGGGTGATACTCCACTAGGCACATTTAGCTACGAAGATACTCAAGCTTTCCGCAAGGCTGTTGTTGAAGCACGTCTAAACGGTGTTGAATATCTGACCCTTCTAAAGGATAACCTAGACAAGGGTGCTGCTGGCGGAACTAAGACTAAGTTCAGCAAAGAAGCTTCTACAGCTGTAAACCTTATCGACAAGTCTGATGCCAAGACTATGCTCTCAAAGGCATATTACGCTGCATATGGTCAATCTGTTCCACAATCTGAGATTGATCGTTTCATGAACAAGTTCAATGCTCGTGCCAAGAAAGAAGCTGTAACTACCACAAGAGCTGGTACTACAACTACAAGTGCTGGCGGAGTATCTGGCAAGTCTACAACTACTACATCTGGCCTAGGCTTTACTGCTCAAGAACAGACTAACTTTCTAGCTAAGTACCTTCAGAAGCGTGGCGTACAGGTTACTGAAGAGACTGGTGGAGCTGTCAAGACATTCATTGACGAGATGCGTAACACCTATAAGAACAATAATTTAGAAGAACCTGACTTTGACATATTGGCAAATAAGGCACTAAACCTAATCGGCACAGGTGACCCTGAGCTTATCAAGCAGAAGCTTGAAGCTGAGAAGCAAAAGATCCGCAGTCAAGCTGCCAAGCTATATCCGGGTATGGCTGATGTTCTCAATAATGGTGAGGATATGAAGGACTATGCAGACCAATACATCAAGTTTGCTAGCAGCATAACTGGTAAAACTTACGATATGAAGAATCCACTCATCAAGAAGATGATGAACTTCAAGGATGAAAAGGGTAACTATCGCGCAGCTTCAGATAATGAAGCGTATGAGATTATGCGTGGAAGCCTTGATTGGGATCTAAGCCCTAACGGATTTAATACTTTTAGTGAAATTGGCGATATCATCGAACGGAAGTTGGGTTAATCAATGGCAGAAAAGAATAAGATAGGGCTAGATGATGTCCTAGAGGGTCTTTCTGATGTTCTAGGTATTGTTGGTTCTGCAGCTGCTCGCCGTGTCACAACACCCGTAAAAGCTGCTGTAGAGGTTGCTAAGACCCTGCCTAAAGCTCAGAAGGCTAATGAGGCTATTGCTCAGGCTAAAGCCCTTGAGAAGAAGCTAGACGCTATTCTTGATAAGCCAAAGATTACTAAGGCTGATGCTAAGAAGGCTAACGATCTTGCTGACAAGATTAATGATAAACTAGGTGAAGCTGCAGACCTAGGTGCTAGCACCAAAAAGAATTCAACAATTTCTAAAGTCGACAATGCTGTGTCGGCTAAGATTTCAGACATCAATAAGGAAGCTGGCGTAAAAGCTAAGCCAGCTACTAAAGTTCCTGGTCCTGATGAGGCTCGTGCAGCTGCTGCTAAAGCAGAAACTAAAACCCCAGCCCCTGCTACAACTAAAGCTAAAACTCCAGAACCTGCTGTAACAAAACCTGCTACTAAGGCTACTAAAGTAGAACAAGAAGCTCCTGTAACAACTAAGCCTACAACTAAGATTGAAGAAGGTGCAGAGCTTCCAGGTACAAAAGCTAAAGCTCCTGAGACACCTCCCAAGAAGGAAACAACAGAAGAGAAGCTTGCTCGCCTAAAGAAAGAGCGTGAAGAAAAAGCTGCTGCTCAGAAAGCAGAAAGAGATAAAATCTCTGCTGCTCGTAAAGCAGAAGTAGATGCAGCAAGAGCAGCAAGAGCAGCTGGAGCTGGATCTGCTGGTGCTGCTGGTACAGGCGAAGGTGAAAATGGCGATGGTGGAACCGGAGATAACACTGTAGATCCAAATGACATTCCTGGTGGTAATGGCGATGGCCAAGGTGACGGCAATGGTGATGGTAAAGGCGATGGCAACAATGGTGGCGACGGCAACGGCGGCAACGGCGGAAACGGCGGAGGCGGCGGAAACGGCGGTACCGGCGGAGGCGGCGGAGGTGGCGGTGGAGGTAATGGAGATGGTGAAGGAGATGGCAATGGCGATGGCGAACCAGATAATCCACCAGCTGAAGAGCCAGTAGTTGATACTTTTGACTTACGTTGGCAAATCCTAAAAGCTAAACTTCTTGCTGCAGGTCTACCTGAAACTACAGTCAATAATAGCAGATCATACTTTGAGACTATCCTAAAGGATGCTAGATTTGCAGGTCAGCCTAATGAGCTCGATGCTGTAGTAGATCAATATCTATATCTGCCTACCTATCAAGCCAAGGATGGTAGAACAGTTGACTCGCCATTCTATCAAGATTTTGGTAAGTTCAATGAAAAATTAACTGCACGTAAAAAGCCAGGTGAACTTGTAGGTCTAGTTCTAGGCTATAAAAGAGTTGTTGATAAGTATGTTACTAGCGCATCAGCTAGAGAGATATTTAAGAGTGATGACTCAATCACCAAGTACATGCAGAATGACGTATCTGTAGCTGAGCTTGATGAGCGTGCTAATGCTGCACGTCTACGCTCTGTAACAGCAGATCCATTCTATGTCCAATCCTTGAAGGAACTTGGATATATCGATGATGCATCTGATCTTACAAGCTTCTTCCTAGATCCAAACGTAGGAACTAAGGCTCTTGAAGATCGTCGTACTGCTGGTGCATTTGCTACTGAAGCAGTTCGCAGAGCATCCGAAGCTACTGGTATCAAGTTGGATACGGAGTTTGCTAGACAGCAAGCTGCTCGTCTAACCAACCTTGGTTACAGTGAGGCACAGATCACACAACTAGCAGGTCAAGGCTTTGAGAATATCGCAGAGCAACTAAGACCTACCGAGAAGCTTTCAGGTATCTATGAGCGTAACCTAACAGGTGGCGCAGCAGATGCCCAGAAGATCCAGCAAGAACTACAATCTGAACAGTTCCTTGGAACTGCATCACAGCGTCGTAAGAAACTTGCTGAACAAGAGACCCAGGCGTTTAGAGGACAGTCTGGATTGTCTACCACAGCACTTCGTTCAGGAACGATGGGCATACTCTAACAGAATCCCGACATGGACCGATCGGCCCCATGCGGAGTAAAAGACCGATAGTACGAGCCAATATCCATTCCCCTGTGGATGTTGAGGCGTACGCCAACTACTAGAAAGGGAGAGTTGCTATGAGCAACAACCGCGATAACTACTGGGATGACGAAGACGAAGATGATGACTTTACGCCATCATACGAGTCGGAAACTGACCTTGTAAAGAAACTGCGCAAGGCTTTGAAGGCTGAGCAGAAGAGAAACAAGGAACTTGAAAGTTCACTAGGTGAACTCAGTAAGTCCCAAAGAGAGCGGATTTTGAAGGACGTATTTTCGTCCCGTGGCGTAAACCCAAAGGTTGCCGCATTTGTACCATCTGACTTGGATGCTTCAGAGGAAGCTATTGCAGCTTGGTTAGACCAGAATGCCGATGTATTCGGTTTTGAAGTTCAACCACAGCAAGAAGTAAGTCAGCGTGACGTCGCAGCTTTGCGACAGATGGATGCCGTAACAAGTGGTGCTTTATCCCCCGACAAGTCTGAGGATCTAGCTTTCCGCGTGAATAACGCACAGTCCCCAGATGAAATCCTAAACCTTATCTACGGTTCACAATCGTAGCCAATTCAACCAAAAGGACAGGTAAATGCCTAACTTGTATACCGCTGCTGCGTTGCCAGCAGGCCAATCCGGTACTGTCGTAGGTGCTAACCTTGTTACACAGGCGTATGACAAGCTCGTAGAGTTCGCTCTCCGTTCCGTTCCGTCATTCCGCTCTGTTGCTGACAAGAAGCCAGCTATGCAGTCCCACGCAGGTTCATCTGTATTGTTCCAACTTTACAATGACCTAGCAGTAGCTACCTCACCATTGACAGAAACTGTCGATCCAGATGCAGTTGCAATTCCTGCAACAAACACTGTCGCAGTTACCCTCAATGAGTACGGTAACTCAATCATCTCAACCCGCAAGTTGGATCTCTTCTCACTAGCTGATGTAGAGCCAGCACTTGCAAACATCGTTGCATTCAACATGAATGACTCATTGGACACAGTAGTCCGTGACGTTCTAAACGGTGGTTCACAAGTAATCCGCGAGTCCGCAGGATCACTATCCACATCTGCAGCTATCACAACAATCACCGCGACTGACACAATCAAGTCACGTGATATCCGCTTCGCAGTAGCTAAGCTACGTGCAGCAAACGTTGTGCCACGCCGTGGAAACCTATACGCATCCTACATTCACCCAGAAGTTTCACACGATCTTCGTGCAGAAACAGGTACAGCAGGATGGCGTCAGCCACACGAGTACGTAGACACCGCTGGTATCTACGCAGGTGAGCTTGGAACCTACGAAGGCGTTGCTTTCGTTGAGTCACCACGCCTACCAAACTCACAGGCTGGTTCAGGTTCCGGTGGAACCCAGACTCGTGTGTACTCAACCTTCATCATGGGCCAGCAAGCACTTGCTGAAGCTGTTGCTGAAGAGCCACACACAGTTATCGGTCCAGTTACAGACAAGCTAATGCGTCTACGTCCTATCGGATGGTACGGCGTACTTGGCTGGAACCGCTACCGTACAGAAGCTCTATGGCGTATTGAGACAGCATCGTCTGTCCGTCCTAACGCCTAGTTAGTTGATTGACTGCCAGGCAGGGATTTAGAGACGGTTTTCCTAACCATTAGGAAACCCCCTGCCTGGTGGTGAGTTCACTAAGGAGGACTTATGGCTTTCTACTTCACCCCACCAACAGTAGCTGAAGGACCAGCAGGAGAGAACATCCTGCACTACAGATACAAGTTGGACAGAGGAATAACAGTAATCAAAGAAGATGGGGTATATCGTGAAGAACGTTTTCCGTATGCTGAAGATCTGGCTAACGCTGACCTGTATTACTTGGGTGGTCACCGTTATGAGGTATCGGCTACAGAAAAGGCAGCGCTAGAAGCTGCAGGGTACACAGTCGAAACTGAGTAGGGGGAATATGCTACACAGAAAAACACATCCTGTGGATGTAGAGGGATGCTTTGGATGCAAGATCCTTGGCTTAAGCCTCAGTCCTGGGGAAGCATCAACCAGAGTCAGTATGTCCACTAAGAAGTGGGATGCTGAACTTCAGGCTTATAGAGATGCTAGAGCACAAGGAATTCAACCGTCATCAACTCGTATGAGAGACATACAGACAGCGGTTGAGGTAAGTAACAGAGCAGGGAAAGCGTTCAAAGCGGACGATTCAACAGGAGGACTACTTTAATGTCAGCAAAAGGTGAAAAGTACAAGTCAAAGAAATCCAAGATGCGCCATGAAAAGATGGAAGGCAAAAAGGAAATGATGATGGAGTACGGCAAGAAAGCAGCTATGAAGAAGATGGCAGCTAAGAAGAAAGCGAAGAAGAAATAATGGCAGCGAAACTTACAGCACAACAAAAGGCTGAACGAGGACGGGCTAAGGTTCGTAAGATTGCAAAGATGAACGCACTTGATAAGTCAATCGTTCTACAGAAGCCAATGAAGAGCAAGAACAAGAATCCAGGCAAGTACGTACGATAATGAAGAAAGATCCTAGGCTTGCTAGAGCTGGGGTATCTGGCTATAACAAGCCTAAGAGAACCCCTAACCACCCAAAGAAGTCTCACGTAGTTGTGGCTAAGCAGGGTGACCAAGTTAAAACAATCCGCTTTGGAGAACAAGGTGCCAGCACAGCTGGTAAGCCTAAAGCTGGAGAGTCACAACGCATGAAGATGAAGCGCAAGAGTTTCAAAGCGCGTCACAGCAAGAACATTGCAAAAGGAAAAATGAGTGCCGCATATTGGGCAGATAAGGTGAAATGGTAATGAAGAAGATGCCAAAGGGTGGCGCAAAGGGTGCAAAGGGCGAGAAGCTATACACACCTGTGAGCCAAGCCACAATTGACAAGATTAAGAAGATGGGTATGACTGCTGCCCTAGCAAAAGCAGGCAAGACAAGCAAGGGTGCTAATGCTGAGTTCGTACAGGGTGTAACCCGTATGTACGGTGCTAAGCGTGTAGCTGCTGCTCGCGCCAAGGCTGCTCCTGCAGCTAAGTCAGCTGATGCAGCTCGTGCTGCTGCTATGAAGAAGCCTGTTGCTAAGAAGGTTGCTAAGTCTCCAGATGAGGCACGTACTATGGCTAGCAAGGCTAAGCCAGCTGCTAAGAAGGCTTCAACCACAACTAAGTACACATACCGCAATCCAAAGCCAGTTAACTTGAAGAAGGGTCTATTCCCAGGTCTTCTAGGCGGTAAGAAGTAACAATGTCTTATACCAAACCAGGTCTACGTGAATCCATTAAGAAGAGAGTTCTTGCCAGCTCTAAGGGCGGTAGACCTGGACAATGGTCAGCGCGTAAAGCGCAACTTGTAGCGCAAGAGTACAAGAAAGCTGGTGGTGGCTACACAGGTGGCAAGACCAGCAAACAGAAGTCTTTGTCTAAATGGACTAAAGAAGAGTGGGGCACCAGATCTGGTAAGCCTAGCACTCAGGGTCCTAAAGCAACAGGAGAACGCTACTTGCCTAAGAAGGCAAGACAAGCCCTAAGCAAGAAAGAGTATGCAGCCACTTCTGCAAAGAAGCGTCAAGACACTAAGGCTGGTAAGCAGTTCTCTAAGCAACCTAAAACAATTGCACGAAAGACAGCGAGGTATAGATAATGGCAGTGGGAAACACAGGTTCACCCTTTACTGCTGAGTTGAACCGACTCGCCAATGGTGGAACTTATAGAACCCCATTGAATGTAGTAGCTGACAATGAAGCTGCCAATCAGTGGGCAGGTACTACTGGTCTTGATGTCCAAGGTGCGCTAAACCGCAAAGCTGGACTTACTGACCAAAAGACATTCCTTGATATTCAAGGCATTTGCAATGTGCTAGCAAGCACTGATGGCCTTGCTGCACCCGAAGCTCTAAGAAGGATATCGTCCTAATGACCTCAACCTTTGCCAATTTGGTAGATGAAGTTCTCCTAAATCTTAATGGCTATACTATGCGACAAGATCGCACTACTCACCTTACCGATAACTTGACCGATTCTGGGCTATCACTTGCCCTAGGTAGCGTATCCAATATTGGCAAGGGTGTTGTCGAAATCGACGATGAGCTTATCTGGTTGGACACCTATGATCGTGTCTCCAATACAGCTACAGCTGCTCCTTATGGACGTGGCTACCAAGGCACTCAAGCAGTTGCCCACACACAGAACACCAAGGTAACCATCTCTCCTACCTTCCCTAGAATCTCTGTCAAGCGTGCCATCAATGACACCATCAGATCGGTGTTTCCGCAGCTTTACGGCACCGCAAGAACAACCTTTAGTCTTACTGCCACCCAGTCCACATACGCCCTTCCAGCGGACACAGAGACCGTTGTAGCGGCATCCTGGGACACTCCTGGCCCTACCGGTGAATGGATGCCTATCCGTGACTGGAGACAGGACGCCACAGCTAATACCACAGCTTATGGAACTGGACAAACTATCTCTATCTATGATAGAATTACTCCTGGTAGAACTGTGCAAGTTGTCTACACCAAGGAGCCTACACCTCTGACAAACAACAACGATGTGTTTGAGACCGTTACCGGTCTTCCATCGTCTTCTAAAGACGTAATCGTTTATGGCGCTTCTTATCGCTTAGCTTCCTTTATCGATCCAGGTCGTCTCACATTCACCTCTGCAGAAGCAGACCAGGCTGATAGCAAGATTCAATATGGCTCTGGTTCTAACGCTGCTCGCTTTATGCTCGCCCTTTACCAGCAACGCCTAGCCGAAGAGGCTGGCAAGCTGCGTGATAAATTCCCAGTTCGCGTCCACTACACGAGGTACTAATGCCAATACGTAAATATCTCTCCACATCTCAGGAGACCACGCTTACATCAGCGATGAACTCCTCGCAGACAACTATGGTTGTCAATTCCGCAGCTGGATTGCTTGGTTCAATCACGCCTGCTGCTGGTGAAACCTTCACGGTTGTTATCGATCCAGATACCTCGCTTGAAGAAATTGTAGATGTAGTTGCCCCCTCTAACCCAGGTAGCAATACACTAACCATCGTACGTCCTATTGATGGTACATCAGCTATTCCTCACTCAGCTGGTGCCAAGGTTCGTCATATGGCTGTTGGCCGTGACTTCCGTGAGGCTAACACCCACATTGAGAATACTACATCTGCACACGGCTTGACTATTGCCAACGTAGTAGAGACTACAGATACTGGCACAGTGTCAACCGCGATGATTGCAGATAGCGCAGTTACCTCAGCCAAGATTGCTGATGGAGCTATCGTAAATGCTGACATCAACGCATCAGCAGCTATCGCTGATACAAAGCTTGCAACTATTTCAACAGCTGGTAAGGTAGCTAATTCTGCTACTACAGCAACTAATGCTAATACCGCAAGTGCTATCGTAGCTCGTGATGCCTCAGGTAACTTCTCTGCAGGTACAGTAACAGCTAACTTGACAGGCAATGTCACAGGTAACGTAACTGGTAACGTATCAGGTTCCTCTGGATCAACCACAGGTAATGCTGCTACAGCTACAGCCTTACAGACAGCTCGTGACTTTCAAATCTTGGGTGATGTAGAAGCTTCTGCTGTATCCTTCAATGGTACAGGTAATGTAAACCTAACCACTCAGATTGCTACAGGTGTTATTGTCAATGCTGACGTAAATGCCTCAGCTGCTATTGCTAAGTCAAAGCTAGACCTAGGTGGTCAGATTACCTCAGCTGACTTGGCAGATGGTACTATCGTAAACGCAGATATTAATGCTGCTGCAGGTATCGCTTTAAGCAAGCTAGCAGTAGATCCACTAGCTCGTGCTAACCATACCGGTACGCAGACAGCTAGCACTATCTCGGATTTCAATACAGCTGTACAGACAAATCGTTTAGACCAGATGGCAGCCCCTACAGCTGCTGTATCTCTAAACAGCCAAAAGATTACTAACCTTGCAACTCCTACTAATTCAGGCGATGCGGTATCTCTTGGATACCTAAATGGTCAAAAGGGAGTAGCTAATGGTATTGCTGAACTTGATGGTAATGGATTAGTTCCTACTCATCGCTTACCAGCCCTAGCTATCTCTGAAACTTCTGTAGTAGCAAGCCAAGCAGCTATGCTTGCACTTACTGCTCAGGTTGGTGACGTTGCAGTACGTACAGATGTAAACAAGTCTTTTATTCTTACAGCAACACCAGCATCTACCCTTGCTAACTGGCAAGAATTGCTAACCCCAACAGATGCAGTTCTATCTGTGGATGGCAGCACTGGCGCGGTATCTCTATCTAGTACATACATCAATAGAACCACAGGTCAGCTATTAGGCAACCTAGATGCTAATACCTTCAAGGTTACTAACTTAGGTGCTCCTACAAGTGCTAACGATGCTGCTACTAAAACATACGTAGATGCAGTAGCAGGTTCAGCCACAGCAGCAGCTGCGAGCGCAGCGGCAGCAGCGGCCACATATGATTCATTCGATGATCGTTATCTAGGCGCTAAGTCTGTTGCCCCCACATTGGATAATGATGGAGACCCAATCCTAGACGGTGCTATCTATTGGAACACAGTAGACAATGCCATGTATGCCTGGGATGCAGGAACTTCAACATGGGGTTCAATCTCATCTACAGCAGCTATCTTCCGTTATCGCTTTACAGCAACTGGTGGAGAAACTTCATTATCAGGTCTTGACGATAATGGTATAACACTTTCTTACCTCGCAGGTAAAGAGCAAGTGTATCTAAATGGTGTATTGCTAGTTCGTACCTCTGATTACAATGCTACAAGTGGTACAAGCATTACATCTCTTGCAGCCTTGACAGCTGGAGACATTGTAGAGATTATTACCTTTACAGCATTTGATCTAGCTACAGCAATTCAACTTAGCGTATTTGACGCAAAGGGTGACCTTTTGGTTGCTAGTGCAGCAGATACTGTGGGTAAATTACCACTAGGTACAAATGGTTATGTCTTAACCGCAGATTCTTCTCAGGCGCTTGGTGTCAAGTGGTCAGAGGTAGATTTACAATCATCAACAATAATGTCCATTATGGGCGCATACTAGGAAGGTAGTAACTAATGGCTACGACATCTAAAGCGTTGTTCCGAGGAGCAGCGTCTACAAGCAATACCACTCTATACACAACACCAGCAGCAACTACAACGGTTGTTACTGATATTGTAGTTACAAATACAGCAGGAACTTCTGCAACATTTACATTAAACCTAAATGGAACAGCACTTACCTCTGGAACTACAATCCCAGCAAACGGTGTAACTAACCTAAGCATCAAGCAAGTTCTAGCAGCAACTCAGACAGTATCTGGTTCTGCCTCAGCAACATCAGTAAACTTCCATATTAGCGGAGTGGAGATTGCCTAATGCCAATTAATAATTTACCTGGAGTTGGTCCCACTAACGCCGATATTGCTACAGCCGTAGCAGCTCCTTCGGCTGCAACTATTGCATCTACCGTAGCTGGCTCCGTACCTACATTAGCTCAAATTAACACAGCAGTAAATACTCAGACTAATAACTCTGCTATTGCCACTGCTGTGGCTGGAGCTGTGCCTACGTTAGCTCAAATCACTAGCACTGTTCAAGCTAACGCGGGCTCTCCTTTTGGTGGTACTTATACAAATTTAGGAACAACAAATTTACCACAAAATGCTACATCATATACCCTTTCAGGATTAAGTGGCTATAAATACTTAAAAATAGGGTGTAACTTCTTTTGTGATGGCGGTTATACTCCAACTATACGTTTTAACTCTGATACGAACACTAATTATTTACAATCAAATATTACTTTTCTTAATAATACTACAACTCCAACAAGAGTCTCTGGTGCGAATTTAACATTTTTTAGACCTTCTCTTGCTGGTAATTATCAACTTGGCGCAAACGTAAGATTATTTGGGCATATAACCATAAAAAATGCTGCTTCTGGAGCGTATAAAGAAGTTGATATAATTCTTTCAGACTCAGGCGGTTCTTATAGGTTTGAAGTGACTGGACTTTATGTATCAACATCTGCAATATCAACTATGACTATTAGTTCTACGGAGATAGTAGGAAACGTTGGCGGAAGCGTTTATGTGATTGGAGCAAACTAATGAATCGTCCATTAATTACAATATATGATTTAGAAACTCAAGAAACAATTACTCGTGAGTTAACTGATGAAGAATATGCACAAGCCTTAAAAGACAAAGCCGATGCAGAAGCAGAACAAGCAGCAAAACTTCTTAAAGAGCAAGAAGCAGAAGCAGCCAAGGCTGCAGTAGAAGCCAAACTTGCTGCACTAGGTCTTGACTTAGACACTGTTAAAGCAATAGCAAAGTTAGGATAGCCAATGACTAAAGCAAGAGACTTAGCAAACCTAGCATCTGACGCTACAAATGTAGCCACTGATGCTGAGGTAGCAGCTGCGGTAGCAGCAGCCGATTCAACACCAACCGCACTAATGACGATGGGAGCCTAACCAATGGCAGCAACATATAAAGTGCTAGGGCAGTCAGCTCCTAGCGCAACAACAGCAACAACTCTTTATACTGTGCCATCAAGCACCCAAACAGTAGTGTCAACTATTGCTGTCTGTAATCGTGGTGCTTCTTCTGGTACTTATCGTATTGCTATTCGTCCTAATGGTGACACCTTGGCGAACCTGCACTACATTGCATATGACACAGCGATCACGGCTAACAACTCCACAATGATTACCATTGGTGTAACTCTTGGAGATACTGATGTGATTACTGTCTATGCCTCTACCGCTGATTTTTCATTTTCTGTATTTGGAAGCGAGATTGCGTAATGGCTGTATCAAATTTAGTATCCGCTTCAGGCGGTTTAGCTGTAGCAAGATTTCCTATTGCTCCAAACGCGCCTTTTAATATTCCTGCTGGTTTAACTTTGCAATACACCGTTACATCAACAACTACATTTACTGCTGGACAACTACCTGCTCAAGTTTGGGCTGTTGTTATTGCTGGTGGAGGTTCTGGTGGTGGTTCATCTGCTTCTGCAAACGCTGGTGGTGGCGGT